>Ga0256406_1000569_pt1 | contig 66687 bp, 66 predicted proteins | sample RumenRJG_03DNA_FD_185986 | JGI IMG/M metagenome (GOLD analysis project Ga0256406, IMG submission 185986) | Bovine rumen microbial communities from Lethbridge, Alberta, Canada - RJG_03 | ecosystem: Host-associated > Mammals > Digestive system > Stomach > Rumen | place: Canada: Alberta | collected... | reverse complement strand
AACCGCCGCCTCCGAATGCGAGCCGGAAGGTATCATGGCAAGCAGCGGTGCGCTCACGCCCATCAGGATACCCAATACCACCGCCGCGCGGTGCTTCTGGAAGAACATAAAAATCCCCGTCCTTTCATACCATTATCACAAGAACAGTATGAAGCAGACAGGGATCGAAAACATCGCGTCTTTTTCGCTTTTCAAAGATTTTAACGCGCCAAGCTGTCTTTGCGCCGGAAATCCTCCCGGATGGCATCCTCGTTTAATGCTCTTTAGAGCGATGAACCGTTTTTTTTACATGAGCATCCCAGGAATTCTGGAGCATCTGGATGCAGGTCAGCGGCTGTTCCAGCATAGCATCCACGGAAACATAGTGGATGCCCGCTGCATAATACCTCGTATCGCCACGATATACAACGCCTTTGCCGACAATCTTCATGCCGGTTTTCTGTTCGAACTCTGCGCAGGCGTCCTCATCATAAAGATGCCGTGCCTGATAGGCAGGTGCAAAATCATCGGAATGTTTGACCTCCAACAAGATAGCGTCATCTTTTTCTTTATCAAACAGGACCACATCGAATTCATGGGTGCCAAGCGTATTGCGGTACGTCGTGATCTGATAGCGGTCAGAAACCTCTTTGTTTTTTGTCAGATCTAGGAATACGATGTTTTCCATGATGCGGCCTTTGATGGTTTCATCCAGTCGGCGGGCAAAGTCCCGCCGCATGGTTTCCTGAAACTCTTTCAGGTATTTGCTTTCGAGGAGCAGTTTCTTTTCTTTCTCCACCTGGCTGTATCGTAACCCAGGTTGCGAGAACAGGACGACTTGACGATCCGTACCTGGAACCACATAGATGACATCTAAGACTTCAAGATAATCCTTTATGGTTTCGATGGCTTGCGCATCGGCTTTATGCACGAGCGGTTCACGGATAGAAAGAGCTTTTCGGACCTCTTCCAAGAAATCCTTGTTTTTCAGTACGGATGCATCGACATCAAGGGCCGGATCGCGCGTAAGGTTGCTTCGCAGGACGCCCATGTCATGCGAGCGGAACATACGGTTGACCGTCTGGGCAAGGAAAGTACGGTTATCCAGCTCAACAATCTTGCGGATGAATGTTGTCAGCTCACCGGATGCATAGATTGGCAGCAAAGCGCCGAAAGCTCCGCCACCGCGATAATGCTCTAAGCTATGGAAAATATTTTCAGCAATCGCATCATTGGTATAATCCATGCCGCTTGTTTCGTCGTTATGATAAAAGATTTTCCCATTCGTCAGCGTGCCGCCATATTCGATATAATCATCAATCGTCTTATCATCACCGAGCAGATACCGGTATTCGCGATAGGGGATATAGGTAGTATGGAAGATATGCGTGCGGTCGAAGAGTTCGGAACCGAAAGCGAAATGGAAGCCGAGAGAATCGGTTCCCGCCATGACAATCCGTTTATTCTCAATAGCCGTATACCGATCAGCTAAGATGCTGCTGGCATCCATGAAATTTTCCAGCCGTGTCGCCTCATCGAGGAAGAAATAGCGGCATTGCGGATGATTGTGGATGACGTTCTTGACATCCTGGATTTCATCATGTTCCCCGCAGATAATCCAGCAGACAGAATCCGGATCATGGAGTTCCGCTGCTGCCTGAGCCATGAGCGTTGTTTTTCCTGTGCGGCGCAACCCGTAAATCGTGCAGACGCGCGGATCGTAATCACGGCGCAGATAATCCATCAAGTCTGGGAAGCAGAACCGCTTCTGGAGAGATTTGACTTGATAATTCGTAATAAGTTCATGCAGGCCTTCTTCGCCCGTCTTGACATCCATCACAAACACCCCTTTTACTTACGTTCTTGCTGTGCCAGAGGAATCTGAAGGCAGCGATTCTATAGCTGACAATCAGCGTCCCTTCTGATTTTGCCTGTCTTTATCGAGATGCGGCGTAAAACCCCTAGCTTCAGCTATGGGGATATAAGCCGCGAAAGTTGATTTTTTCAAAATTAAACAGTTCTATCAAAACCGAAAAAGACACGATGTTTCCACTTCCTTTTCTCCTATATTGGAGAAAAGGAAGTGAGAGGAATGGAAACATACACGCTGGGCTATAAGTTTCGTATCTACCCGAACAAGACGCAAGCAAGTCTCATCCATCGGACGTTGGGCTGCGCTCGGTTCGTGTATAACCATTTCCTCGCTGTCCGCCACAATGAGTGGCAGGCAAACCACAAATCTGTGACCTATATCCAGACAAGCCAGCTTCTCACCGATCTCAAGAAGCGGGAAGAAACGGCATGGCTGAAAGCAGTCGATTCGATGGCATTGCAGGAGTCCTTGCGAAATCTTGACCGCGCCTATCAGAACTTCTTCAAGCTCCATACCGGCTACCCGCGCTTCAAATCAAAGCATGCGCGCAGTCAGTCGTATCGGACGCGCAACCAAGGGAACGGCATCCGCATCGCGGGCAGGCGGATTAAGCTGCCGAAAATCGGCTTTGTGAAAATCAAGCAGAGCCGAGCTTTCGATGGTCGGATTCTGTCTGCTACGGTCAGCCGTGCTGCATCGGGCAAGTATTTTGTCAGCCTTTGTGTGGAGACGGATAAAGAAAGCCTGATGAAACCGAATCGAGGCGGGCAGGTCGGCATAGATGTCGGCCTGAAAGAGTTCTATACCGACAGTAACGGCAACACGGTAGCGAATCCGCGCATCCTCCGCAGGCTCTCACGGAAGCTCGCAAGAGAACAGAAGCGACTTTCCCGCAAACTGCCGAAGTCGAAGAACCGCGAGAGGCAGCGCATCCGCGTTGCCCGCGTCCATGAAAAGATAGCGAACATCCGCAAAGATTTCCTGCATCAAGTGACGACACGGCTGGTCCGCGAGAACCAAACGATCGCCGTGGAGCACCTGAATGTGCAGGGAATGCTGAAGAACCACAAGCTCGCGAAAGCGATAGCGGATGTGTCGTGGAGCGAATTTTTCCGACAGCTGGAATATAAGTCCGAACTACATGGCGGCGAGTTGCTGAAAGTAGATACGTTCTATCCATCGAGCCAGACCTGCCATGTATGCGGGTATCAGAATCCGCTCACCAAGAATCTCCGCGTGCGGGAATGGGATTGCCCGCAATGCGGGGCGCACCATGACCGCGACGGGAACGCCGCAAAGAATATTTTGCAGCACGCTTTAGCCGAGAAGGCAAAAGCGGCGGCATGAATCATACACAAAGATACCGTGGGACACACGGGAATTCACGCTTGGGGAAATCGTGTAAGACGCCAATTCTTCGGAGGCGGCGCGGTGGTTGTTGAACCAAGAATCCCCCGGCTTTAGCCGTGGGGAGTGTCAAAGACTTCCACGGAAGAGAAGCCGACGATATGCTCCATTTTGCCATCAGGAATCCACATATCCATGCTGTCGAAACTATCGTGCTCATCATTCCAACGTTCAAAGTAGACACGGACACCGAATTTCCCTTTTTCTTCATGCGGTTCCGACATAGTGACCTCTAAGCCGGTCTTGATGTAGGTAAACAATGGATAACGCATAGAGCATCACTCCTTCTCTGTTAATTATACCATATTCCATGGAAGCCGTCATGATTCACGGTTTATTATATCGCCGTCGCTGTCGATTGTCAGCGCGCGCTCTACGGCGTCATAGAGCGCGTCGCGGTCGTCACCAAATATTCCGTCTTCGTCAAACGGCTGGCAGTCAGCGGCTTCCTGCTCGTAGAAGTAGCGCTCGCCGTCGATCTCACTGTAGCGCGGAAGATGTTTCGTACCGTCTGCTTCGTCGATAGTCTGCCAGCCGAAGCGGTGGCCATCCTTCTCTACGATAATCCCGCCAAAATCCTCGTCATAATACGCATTTACCTTTTTCATTTTTGTACCTTTCTGTCCCTGTGGGGCTGTCTCTTGTTTCTTTCATCAGTATCAGCAAATGGAACTGATACTTAGGCTATTCAGCAAGGGATTGCATAGAATGCAAATGATTCGCTCTATACAATCCCACGGTTTTAACCGTGGGTTGCTGAACCAGCTCGGCAAGCCGATGATTGATTTCTTCTATCTGTGCTTTGATTTTCTGTTTCATAATTTTATACCTCCAATAAATAATTATTTATTAACTATATAAAGAGTACCACATATCAGTTATTTTGTCAATAATTATTTATTGTTTTGATAATAAATAATTGATAGAGTTCAAGCAGCAAAAAAGAGCAGGCAAGCACGCCTGCTCTTTCGGTATCGCGGTCACTTCGCTTCCTCTTTGCTGTCCGTGTCCGGATAAAGTTCCTTCTGCATATCGACGAGCTTCGACTGATCCATGATGGTGAAGACCGGATCATGGAGCACGACGAACACCTTCTCCTGATCGGTGCCTCGGTTGAAGACAATCATGCCCTCCCCGATTTCCGCCTTCGCGGTGGACCGGAGGAGCGCGATAAGCTCGATGGTTGAAGTCCTGCCGTACTTATCGACGACCTCGCGCATGTGCACGTCATAGCGCGCGTTGCTGTAGAGATTGAGGTTGATGAAGAAGAGGCAACCGAAGGCAGCGATCAGCAGCTTCGTATACCGCTTGAGTCCTGTCTCATGTCCGGGATTGGAAAGTTTCGCATAGAGGAAGATGAGTATCGCCAGCACGCCGAGCGAGAGGGCGAGCGTTTGGATGATCGAGAGCTGCATAGTTTCACCCCGCTTAGAAATCGACGAACCAGCCGGGTTTCACCGTCTTCCCTTGGAACGTCCAGAGTTCCGAGGACTTATCCTGCGGGATTTCCCCGCGTGCGGCATCCGGCAGATAGACCGGCTTTTCTTCCTGCACGGTCACATGGATCGTATCTTTATCTTTATCAGGCATAGAATTTCTAGTCTCCTTTTCCAAACTCAAGAATAGCTCATTGACACAAGATTGTTATACGCGTCCGCGACCTTGACGACATAATTCTGCGTCTCGCGGTACGGCGGCACGCCGCCATACTGATAGACCGCGCCAGGTCCCGCATTATACGCGGCGACCGCATCCGTCACGCCATACGTCCCCCAGCCCGCGAAATCATCGAGGCAGTTCCGGAGGTAGATGGTTCCGCCGATGACATTGCCGAGCGGATCATAAGGATCGACCCCGATGCTCGCAGCCGTCCCAGGCATGAGCTGCATGAGGCCGATAGCTCCGACGGGGCTGCCGGAATTGAGGTTGAATCCCGATTCCGACTGCATGACGGCGGTGATGAGGAAGGGATCGACCCCGTAGGCATTGGACGCGTAGAGGATAGCATTCGTAATCCAATCGACCTCAACGGGATCGCCATTGTATTCGCTCACCGTCGAATAGATGACGCTGTAGGCGTCGGCGGCTTCCGCTTCCGGCGGTTCTCCCATAGGAGAGAAAGCGCATAACGCAAAAACGAGCAGACCGAGCAGAATGTTTTGAACCCTTGCTTGAACACGCATGAAACACCGTTCCTTTCTTCGAGAATTTCCAAGATTGGAACTTAGCATACATCCTGCACGAAAGAAAAACATCGCGTCTTTTTCGCTTTTTCGGACCTGTCTATTTTCTAGGTAGCAGAAAACCGCGCGAGGCAAAGGCAGCTATGCTTGTCCGCGCGGTTCCTGTGTAGAGTGTTTGTGGTTTAGCCCTATTTCAACACATCGGGTGTATTTATATAGTAATACAGAATTTGTTTTCTGTCAAGGTTTTGCGGAAAGCTATTTGCTGAATGATTTTTGAATCGTTAAGAGATACTTCTTGATGCTCCGCTCATCCTTGACCCAGGCAGGGACGGAAAGCCGGATTGTCGTGGACTGGAAGAGATCGCCGTTCTTCACGTGATACGTGATGTTCGGCGGATGCGCATACGAGAGATCGAGGAACTTTCGGAGTTCATGCTTCCTCGTGCACGTATCCTCATAGAGATGATCCGCCTTGCGGAAAGGGATAGCCCGCTCGCTCGTCAGCACCAGTTCATAATTCAAGCTGGATGCGGTAAGTCCAAGTGCCTCAAACTGCCGTTGCAGTTTCGGATTGCGGACGAGCTGCTGAAAAAAATGCTCGCGGAAGCTCCCCTCCTCCTCGGAAAGCGAAAGCTCCGGCTGCACCTCGCGCAGCACGCGCGAGATGCGGAGCGCGTCGTCATGGCTTAGATGCGCGGCAGGCAGGAGTGCCTTCCCCTTCTTCCTCTTGACGCATCGGAATACCGGATTGCCGAGGTAATAAAGCTCCCAGAGCATCGAGACGAATCCGCAATGCACGGCCCAGTTCTCCACCGACGCATACTCTCCATCCGCAAGGAAATCCTGGAACGCCTGCCGGAGGCCGGTAAGATCATACGCCGTCGATGCGCCGTGCGGGACTGGCGCGCCGATGGCATCGTGATACGCCTGTGCCGCGTCCTGGATGGAGACAGGGATCTGGGCAAGGCGCGCAGCGATGAGCGCGTGCAGCTCCTCCATCGAATGCAGCCGTTCAAGCTCCGTCAAAGGGATTTCCGTCAGCTCGGAAAGGTTCAGGATATGCACGTCCTTCTTCCCCTCACGGTGGATAGTGAGCGTCCCCTTCGAGAACGCATACCCGCCTTCGGCGGTATCCTGCGTGAAATCATAGGGAATCTCGGGATGCGCCGTGGGGAACTGCATCTCGTGCAGGTAATCCCGTGCATCGTCATGATCGTCGAAAAGTTCCAGCTCGATGTTCATGACCCCGTTCGACGTGGTTTTGACCGTAAGGTAAGGCGCAAGATCCTCCTTGACGAGAGGATACGCCTGCTCCGGTATGTCAAGCCAAGCATATCGCATAAAATTCACTCCTTTTTCCTACACCTAGCATATTAGAAAAAAACAGAAAACAAAACATCGCCTTTTTTTCGGGTTCCTTGCACAAAAAAAGAGCATACCGGAAACCGGTACGCTCAAAAAAGCATCAGCGGGAAAACGACCCTTTCCCGTCGCCCTGCGGAAGGAAGCCCTTCACCTTGTCCTTGTCGGGGATGGACGGCGAAAGCGCGACGATGGTCTTCTGCGTATCCGTCGGCGAGAAGCCCTTGTCAAGCATCGCTGCCGCAATCTGCGCATCGAACTTCTCGTCCCATTCGCGGTTGTTTCCGAGGAACGCGTGGCGCGCAAGGTCGATATAGAGAGAAACAGCTGGCGTTGCGTCTTCGACATCGATCACGCCCGTGATCTGGTTGAGCCGCTGGTTCGTCTCCTCCTTGAGATCCGCGCTCGTCTCGCTCTCAATCTCTGCCGAGATCTCGGCATAGCGCGCGCTCTTCTCCTGGTATTCCGCCTCATGCTCGAAAGGCTTCCCGTAGGCATCCTTGTCGCGGTCGAGGTCATGCTGCACCTCGTTGAGGTCTTTCTGATAGAACGCCTCGCTGGACTTGATGTTGACCTGCGTCGCGAGCAGGCGGTCCACGTTCGTCTTCGGCGACGACGAGACGATGTTGACCGTGAGCGAGGCGAACTTCCCGATGCGGATGACCGGCCGCTTGAACTCATAATCATAGAGCACCGAGAGCTTGAGTCCCTGGAACGAGCCGGTAGGCGTATGGTCGAGCTTGTTGTGCTGGATGCCATCGGCAAGCTCCGCTAAGACCTTGCCGATCTTCTCCGGCTCGGTATACGTCTTGCCGTCGATGACGAGCGGTTCCTTCGCGTGCGCCGCGATGACCTTCGCATCTTTCGCGAACACGTCGCGCTTCGCGGTGATCCGCTCGATTTCCTGCGGATACTTCGTAAAGATCCGCTTCTTGAGCTTCTCCTGGTTGTCGAGGTACTGGGAGCGGTCGGCCTTGAGGATTTCAAGGTCGCGCTCCAGCTCCATCTTCTCCTTGAATTTCGGGTTGCCCGTGCAGAGGCACTTCGTCGTCGTATAGTCAAGCATCGTCGCATCGACATCGGTTGCCTCGCGCACCGGCGTGCGGCTCGTCATGATCTGCGAGATGAACCGCTGCTTGTTCTCGTTGGTCTGCCAGAGATACGTATCGAACGTATTCTGCGTGACATAGCGGAAAATCTTGACCTTCTTGTTCTGGTTGCCGCGCCGGACGATGCGCCCGCGCCGCTGCTCAATCTGCGACGGCTTCCACGGGCAGTCAAGGTCGTGCGTCGCGATGAGGCGGTCCTGCACGTTCGTGCCGACGCCGAGCTTGTCGCTGGAACCGAGGAGCACGCGGATCTCGCCCTTGCGCACGCGCTCGAAGAGCGCGAGCTTCTGGGCGTTCGTCTTGCAGTCATGCACGAAAGCTATCTCGTTTTCCTTGACGCCCTTCTCGATGAGTTCCTGCTTGATGGTATCGTAGACCGTGAACGAGTCCTTATCGCTCTTCGCCTTCGGCGTGCCGAGGTCGCAGAAGATGATCTGCGTGAGCTTGTCCTTCGCCGTATCCTGATAGATTTTCGCGACGTTATCCGTGCATTGCTCAATCTTTCCCGGCTCATCCGCAGGGAGCGACGGATCGACGAGCTTCGGGCTTAACGACAGCGCGCGCCCCGCATTCGTGATCATGAGCATATTATCCTCGCAGGGCGTGCCGTCCTTCTTCGTGACCTGCTGCGGTTTCCTCTGCCGGATGGCCTCCGCACGGTCGGCAATATCCGCCATGATCTGCTGCTGCACGGCAGTCGGCTTCGTCACCTGAAGCTCGATGGAGCTTTCCGGCACCGGAAGGTTCAGCATATCCGCCGTCTGCACGTCAGCAAACTCCTTGAACATGCTCATGAGTTCCGGCAGGTTCTGGAACTTCGAGAACCGCGTCTTCGCTTGGAACGTCGTGCCGTCCGGCGAGATTTCCATCTGCGTGACCGGACGCCCGAACGTCGATGCCCACGAATCGAACATCGTGACATGCTTCTCCGCGAGCCGCGACGGGCGCAAGTAACGCTGGAGCGTATAGAGTTCCGACATCGAATTCGAGATTGGCGTGCCGGATGCGAACACGACGCCGCGCTCATTCGTAAGCTCGTTGAGATAATGGATTTTCCCGAGCAGGTCGCCCGTCTTCTGGACCATCTGCGTAGAGAAGCCGTCCATCTTCGTGACGAATGAAAGGTTCTTGTAGTAATGCGACTCATCGACATACAGACGGTCGATGCCGAGCTGCTCGAACGTCAGATCCTTATCGGCGCGCTTCGATGCGTCATTGAGTTTGTCGATCTGTGCGGCAAGTTTCGCCTTGTAGGCCTCGATCTGCTTGAGCGTCCAATTCTTCCCGCGCCCGTACCGGTTCCCCTGCTGAAGTTCCTCGATACCTTTTTCGGCCTTTGCCAGCTCGTCAAGCAGGAATTCCTTCTGCCGCTCGGTGGAGAGCGGGATTTTCTCGAACTGCTCGTAGCTCATGACGACCGCATCCCAGTCCTCGTTCGCGACGCGCGACGCGAAGAGGCGGCGCGTATCCGCGTTCTTGTAGTCGCTTTCGTTTGCGACGAGCACGCGCGCCGAAGGATAGAGCCGCAGGAATTCCGCGCCGAACTGCTCCGTAAGGTGGCCTGGCATGATCATGAGGCTCTTCTTGGAAAGCCCGATGCGCTTTGCTTCCATCGCGGAAGCCTGCATCTCGAACGTCTTGCCCGCGCCGACGACGTGCGCAAGGAGCGTATTGCCGCCGTAGAGCGTCCGTGCGACCGCATTCTTCTGATGCGGCTTGAGCGTAATCTCGGGATTCATGCCGGGGAACTGGAGCTTCGAGCCGTCGAACGAGCGCGGCACGATGGAATTGAACGTCTCGTTGTAATACGTGACGAGCTTATCCCGCGTCTCCGGATTCTTCGCGAGCCATTCCGTGAACGCGTTCCGGATGGCCTCGATCTTCGAGTTGGCAAGAAGCGTCCGTTTGCGGTCGATGACGCGCTTCTCCTCGCCGTCGATTTCGACCTTCTTATAGATTTTTGCGGACCGCTGGTTGAGCGCGGTTTCCAGAAGCTCCGCCGCATTCTTCTCAGGAAGCCCGTATTTCTCGATGAGGTTCGAGTTCCCGCTTTCCTTCGGTTTCCCGTCAATCTTCCACGTGCAGGTCGCCTGCGCAAAGAGCACATGGAAATTACGCAGTTCATAAGGCCGGAGCTGGAACGTATCGGCAGCGAAGTTTTCGATGACTTCCGTCGGAATCCACGATGCGCCGAGGTTGATGGAAACCTCATCCGCCGTCAAGTCCTTCGGCTTCACGTTATCGAGGGCCGCATAATTGCTCTTGCAGCGGGCAATATCCTGCCGCAGGCTGGAAAGCATCGGATCGTCGCTTTCCTTCATATACTGCGCGATAGAATCCTTCGCTTTCTGCCGGAACGCCTCATACTCCACGCGGAACCCTTCTCGGTTCTGTTCCCGACGCCCATCTTCATAATCCTTGAACTTCTGCTCAAGGAACGCCGCCTGCACGCCGCCGAAGGCACCACGATTCCGGCTGTAATCATAGGGCATATTGAATGCGCCTACGGCATAAAGCGCATCCGTGAGATATTCACAGGCCGGATAAGCATGCGCAATCGAAGGCAACGGAGCACGCAGGCCATGCCGCATGAGCGAGAACCAGAAACGCGGATCCTGCTGATAGGAAGCAAGATGCGGGTTCTTGAAGGCATCGGACAGGTTATTATGGTCAATGAATTGGACAAGCAGGTTGATGTTTTCTGGCTGAACAAGACGCTCGACTTCTTCCTTGGAAAGGTTCGTCATTTCTTCTCTATCACCGAAGTATTCCTTGTTATTCACGATTCTTGCATATATATCCTTCTGGAAATCCGTGTGCAAGAGCTGATACATCTCGTTCCGGCTGTTAATATCCCAGCTCTCGAGTTCATGATCTTCGAACAGGTGATAGTCGGATTTCATCGGCGGATAGAGCGAATCGGAAGCGAGCGTATGAAGCTCGCCCTCCCATTTCTTCTGCATGGAAGAAAGGAACGCCATCTTCTTCCGCACGTCGCCGGAAAGGAACTCATCCGCAGGGACGAAACGGTGCGCCTGCATATCCTCATAGATGGAATGGAATTCGAGCTTGCTTACGAGGTTCTCTTCAGTATCCCCCGTGAGCTTCGCCATATACGGAAGGTTGACCTCGCCGCGTTCCTGCATGGAAATCATCAGGGCTTCCTCTGGCGTATCCGCGTGCGTCGGTGGACGGTACGCATGGATCGTGCGCTTCGTGAACATATCGCTGAGATGCTGGAACTTCCCTTCCTCGTAAGTCTCAAGCGACAAGAGGAGCGTATACCCAGAATCACGGCTGAACGTCTTCTTGAAGTTCCGCTTCATCTCATTGAAGCGGCCATATTTCTTCTGATACGCATCATACGCAATCTGGAGCTGCTGCTGGAGATTGGCAAGCTCTTCATCCGAACAGCTGCGAAGTTCCGCATCGTAGAGCGTGCGGACGGCATCGCGGACAGAGATTGCTGCCTGAAGCTGCCCTTTCTCCTTCTCGGAGACATCAGCAGGGACGATGACGCCGGAAGAATCGCGGTAGACAAGTTCCCCATCCTGCATATAGTAGCCGGATGGTTTGGCGCGGTCGGGTTCCTTTTTCTGCTGCGGAACAGGAAGCTCCTCCCCGTCAGCGGGCGTAATTGGCACATACCGCTTCTCCGCATCCGCAGAAAGCGCATCAGCGATAGCCGCGCCCGTCATCGGATGCGCCGCATCGGCATCGACTGAAAGGCGGTAGCCGAAGGGGCCGGACTGGCTCACCGTCTTCCCGAGGACGTGCTCGGGGAACGTATCAAAATATTCATTGATGCGCTCCTGATGCAGCCGTCCGTCCTTGTCGAAGACGTTGACTTCTTCCGTATCGAGCCAGCGCAGGCGGGAAAGTTCATCCGGCAGGCGTTCCTTCTCCCGTTTCTGGAAGATGAGGATGTCCGAGACGACCTCCGTGCCGTCCGCCGAGAACGCGGTATTCGGCAGGCGCACCGCCGAAACGAGATCCGCGTGCCGCGCGAGCGCGCGACGCATCGAAGGATCCTTCTGATCCATCGTATAGCTCGACGTGATGACCGCAACAAGCCCGCCAGGCCGCACCTCATCGAGCATCTTCGTCGTGAAGTAGTTATGGACGGAAAGGCCGCGATGCGTCGCATCTTCGACCTTATAATTGCCGAACGGCACGTTCGTGATAGCAAGGTCGAACGAATTGTCAGGGAACGTCGTCGTCTCGAAGCCCTGATGCGCGACTTCCGTATCCTCGTGGAGATACGAGGAAATCTTAGCGGAAACCGCGTCCAACTCGACGCCGAACAGATGGCTTTGATTCCGCATAGATGGCGGCATCACCGAAAAGAAGCGGCCTGTCCCCATCGCAGGATCAAGGATATTGCCGTACTCGAAGCCAAGGCGGTGAAGACCGGCATAGATGCCGCGGACAATCTCATCCGGCGTATAATGCGCATTGAGCGTCGAAGCCCGCGCCGCCGTGTATTCCTTGTCGGAAAGCTCGGCGCGCAACGCATCCTGCTCGGCCTTCCAGGAAGGGATATTCGTATCGAATGCCTCGGGCAGTCCGCCCCATCCCTCATAGCTGGCAAGGACGCGCTTCTCCTCATCGGTCGGCTTTGCCTGCATCCGGTCAAGCCGATGGATGATCTGGATGGCCGCGAGATTGCGGCGGAATACCGCACGCTTCCCGCGCGTCGTCGAAAGATCGGCCTCGAAATCCAGCGTTGAAAGGTCGATAGGCTCTGCCTTGTACGCTTCTTCCGCTTCTGCCTGCTTGGCATCCGCCGAATCCGTTTCTCCATCTTCGGAAGATGCATCTTCCTCATCAGCCGCACCTTCTCGTGCCGCCTCCTCTGCTTCCTCGGTTGGAGCGTCCGCTTCCTCTACGGATTCCGCAGGCGAAGGAGTCTTCTCCGCCGCATCGGTTTCTTCTGCCGCTTCCGGAGAAGCCGATGGTACATCTTCTGCCGCCGCGCCCGCATTCTGCGTGAATGCGCGGTTCTCCTCAGCCTCCGTCAGCTCGTAATCCTGGATTTCCTTCTCGGAAAGCGGATGGTCGTAATAGATAGCCCCATACCGGCCGCGCGGATCTTCCTCATCGAACCGCGTGAACCCGTTCGGCTGTGCACCGATGCCGAGCGGACGGTGATTCATGTAATACTTGTATTCGCGCTGCGGGGAGTCCGTCATTTCAGAAGAAGCCGGTGCTTCCTCAGCTGGAGCTTCCGCCTTCTCACGGTCCGAAGCCGGAGGAGTTTCCGGCGCGGCTGCTTCCGCCGCCGAGACTTCCCGTGCGTTCTCAGGCAGATACGGAGCATAATTTCCCTCATGGAAATCCGCACGTTCCGGATGGAAATTGCAGTCCTCCAAAAGGTCTTCAATCTTTTCCTGGAACTTCCCTGCCTGATGCAGGCGGGCAAGTTCTGCAATATCGGCCTCCGAAAAACCGTAGCCGATGGCATCGGAAATCGTCGCGACATCCGGAACAAGGGTAAGGACTTCCTCCCAATGGGAAGAAACATACTCTTCCGTAAGCGAAAGCTCATACCCCTCTTGACGCGCATCCGATGCTGCCGTATCGGTTTCCGCATTCCTCGCCGCATTCTCTTCCGCCGCACTCTCAGCCGATGTATCCGCCGCCGTATTCTCCTCGGCATCGCCGAATAGCACATGGTTAAGGGCATCCGACCGCTGCTGTGCCTGCCGCGTTTCTTCCTCGCTCATGTCAGGCTGGACAGGCGAAGTGAAGCCACGGATGTCTTCCCGCGCCGCATCAGAAGCCGCGTCCTCTTCTCGGTCAGAAGCCGGAGGAGTTTCCGCCTCGGCGGCTTCCGTTGCCGAAGCCTTATCTTCATGGGCATCAGGCAGATACGCATCATAATTTCCTTCACGGAAATCACGGAGAGCGTTCGGATAACGCGGGTCATCCGCATACGCCAGGAAATCTTCGATTTTCTTCTGATACTTGCCTGCCTGATGCAGGCGGGCAAGTTCACGTAAAGATTCTTCAGCATTGTCAGAGATAGCACCGTAACCGACAATAGCGGCGAGCGACCGCCCGGACGGCACAATGCGGAGCGCATCCTCAAAGTGATCGAGGACATAAGCGACGCTGAGTTCTCCCGCGTTGCGCGGATGGTCTAAGTCGGCAGCGACGGAATCCGAAGAAGGCGTACCCGAAGCAGCCTCTTCCGCCTCCCCGTTTTCACGGGATTCAGCAGAAGAAGCTGTTCCGATAGATGCCATTTCGGAAGTTGCCGCCTGCGCCGAGTCCGCACTCAGCCGTGCGTCAGCATCTCGCGCACCGACATCCGTACCATGTTCATTTCCCGCGTCCACGCCACGGGATCCTTCTTCTTGAGTTCCTCCGTCACGTTCCAGTTCTTCGCGAGCTGATCCACGAGATTCAGGAACTGCTCCGTCTTCTCGTCCTCGTACCTCGTCAGATACGCGTCGAGCGTCCCCGCCGCGAGCATTTCCTGCCACGTCTTCTTGTCCGCGCGCAGCCGTGCGCGCTCCACGTTCCCGTACTCCCCGTAGTGCTTCGTTAAGATTTCTTTCTCCGTCAACATGATGTTCAGCCTCCCATGCTTCGACCCGCTGATCGTCGATGATCTTCACCGCAGCGGCGACCGGCGACAACACTTCTTTCACTTCGGCATTGACTTCCGCGAGGAACCGATCCATCGGGATGCCGTCGCGGGAAATCGACTGGAGCACCGACGGATTAGCAGGAAGCCCTAAGCGTTCGCGGGCAACGTATTCCGTCGCCGCAAGGAGAAGAGAGGAATAGTCGCTCCGGCGCGCAAGCACCTTCTGCAAGACCGCCTGATGGAGCGCGGCAGAAAGAGCTGCCTCGTTGGGCGTCCCGCTTGCCGCAGACCCGAGAGCCTGCATGACAGCCGCGCCATGCACGTCCGCCTCGTACTTCCAGGGGATAGATGGAATCTCATCTAAGATGCCCTGCTCCGAAAGCGTGCGGTAGTACGCGGTGTCCTGGATGTCATAGAGCGTGACGGCCTGATAGCTGCCGTCACGGTTCTGGACAAGCGCAGGGATTTCCTCTGCCTCTGCAAGCGGCTCCGTACCGAAATACCGTTCCCATACCTCCCGCGTCGCGACGGCAGAAGCCGTGCGCGGCGCATGGAGATGCAGGCTCACCTGCTGGGCAAAACCGTATTTATGATACTTCGCCATCGTGCCGAGAAATTCCAGGAACGCGCGGTTATCGGTTTCGAGCGTCTTCGGGAAGTTGTGTGCTTCCATCAGAAGCGTATTTGCATTCACCATGTTCGTTTCCTCCTATGCAATCTGTACTGCATTCAATGTACTAGATAGCAGGGATAGAAACGTCGCTTCTTTTTTCCTCTTTTCCTTTCTGCCCTCAGTATAGGGCATATTCTCCATTTTGTCAACTATATAGTTGACTTTTGCGAAAAAAAAACGTATCCTAGAAGAAAAGAGAATCTTCTAGGATACGGCAGGAGGAATCCGCATGATAACGGAAGAGCAGAAACAGGCATTCAAGGAAGAGCTTTGCGCCAGAATAAAAGCATCCGGCAGCACGCAAACAGAAGTCGCCCGCGCTCTCGGCTTCCGCACGAAGCAGAATCTAGGGAACAAGCTCTCGCGCGGCACGCTCCGCGCGACGGAAGAACGGCAGATTGCCGACTTTCTGGGTTATACCGTCATCTGGCAGAAGAATACTTGACTTTTTCTAAGTTTTTTGTCTCCCGCTTGACTTTTTTTGTCAAGTGGGAAGTAGAAATGAAACGAAAAGTCAAGCAGCCCGTTCAGCGAGCCGTATCGCGTGTACGGTTCGGATGCTTCGCCATATCCATCACCCGATCGGAATAACGCACCGTTGCAAGATACTTCTGCGTGAGACGTGGCAAGAATTCGCGGTCAATCGCATTGTCCCGCAGCAGATTGAGTGCCGCGCTGGGGCTGCACTTCTCCACCGTTTCCTTGCAGACGGTTTCGTCATATCCCTTATCGAGCATCATCTTCACGGCCTTCGCATCCTTCTCCGCCGTGAACCAGTCAAGGTGTTCCGCGCAGTCATATTCCGTCGGCATCCCTTCCTGTGCCTGCAACGCCCGCTGATACGCATCCTTCGGAGCCTCCGGCACGGAAAGCCCTTCTTCTGGAAGTGGCTCCATCTCCCACCCGAGTTTCCGCGCACGGTTATCTGCCAAAGAAATACAATGCAGATAAGCGGCTTCATCTTCCAAATAGGAAGAATCCGAATACGGGATACCGCAGCCGGTCTTATAGCGCGCCGCTGCCGATACGGGGCTGGCAGGCATCCGGACGATATAGGATTCGATTTCACGGCGAAGCATGCGCCGGAAGGACAAAGCTGTGGAATGGTCGGAAAAACGGGAAGAAGTATCCAGAAGCCCCGACCGGATTCTCGTCTTTTCCGCTCCGCAATGGCAGCCTAAGACAATCTCATCCTTTCCGTCACGGTAGATGGATGCATGCAGATCATTCACATCCGCAGCAGTGAGGAAGAGCGCGTCGCCGATATCGCGCGGGTGCCAGCTCTGGAGCAGCGGGAATTTTTCAGCAAATTCCTCCTCATCCGTAAGCATATGCGTGAGATCCGGCACCGGCTCATGCCATAGCGGGGCAAGGCCTTTCTGCTGATCTGGGCTGCCGTAGACCGAGCAGAGTTCTTTCTCCGTAAGCGTCCTGCCGTCCGCAAGGCCAGCTTCTTCCAGACGCTGGATGTCGCGATCCCTATCATACGTATAGCCCATGCTGATTTTCGCTTGATCTGCTGCATTCTTCAAGATACGCTTGATATACGTCGCGATGGTTGGGTCTGGCTCTGCCCCTTCCAGATACCGGACGAATCCCATCTTCGGGGTAAGTCCCTCATGAGGCGGCGTGAACGATTCGCCGAGCTTCATGACATTCGCCTGCGCGCCGACGCCGATAACCACATCGTCCGCCGAACGGAACGAGAACGGGATAGACCCGCGCGGCCCGCGAAGCCGCGCCCGCGACTCCGACAGGTCAAGTTTCAGGATTTCTCCCCCATAAGGCACCAAATGAACCTGCCTGCCGTGTTTCGTATCGTTTGTCACGCGTCCCACATACCAGAACGAATTCCCGAGATACAGCGTCTTCGTCTTATCATTATACGATAGGCTTTTATTAATCCGTTTCATAGCCATGATGTTTTCCTCCTTTACTTCGCCGCACCCTTCGACCGATCCGAATGCTTTGCCATATCCATCACTTCACTCTTTTTCTTCACTACAAAGACTGTACACCATTTTCCACATCAAAACGTCGCGACTTTTCCGCAAAAAAAAGGAGCCGCCGATGGCAGCCCAAAATATAGGAGGTATGAAAGATTTTTTAGGAGAGTATTTCTGGAGAGCAGCGCTTACTTCGAGTTCGTGATAGGAAGCGAAAGCGCAGTCTTGAGATGCCCGCCGCCATCCGTCTGGATAGCGGTGACATTCTGACCGGAGCCGACATACGTATACGTACCGCCCCACGGATCCTTGAGCGCGCCGGTCTTCCAGCGGTCATTCGGCTGGAGGAACGGTCCATGTTCGAGGCCGTCCGTTGTCTCCTGCGAAGAGAGCGTGCCGAGTAGCGCGGACGGGTCAGACGGATACTGGCTCGTGATCTGGTAGCTGTTGTACTCAATCGTCGCATTGCGGATCTGATCGAGTTCCGAGCGCGCCGTCGAAACCTTCGCGCTCTCGCGCTGCGAGAACAGGCCGAGGCCGATGGCGAGCAGGATGAGCAGGACGACGATATACATGAGCGTTTCAAGCGAAAGGAACGCGCCCTTCCGCTTCTTCGGGAAACGGTAGAGCGACGAAAGGACACCGCCGCTCGGATGAGTGATTTCTGTAGGCATAAACCTAACCTCCTTGTTTTTTGAATAGTTTTCTAAGTCCCACTAAGGATAACTTACTAGAAATCAAGTCTTTGATAACTCATTTTTTTCAGTCTTTCCTTTCTTTTGACATACTCCCACGGCTGAAGCCATGGGATTCTAAAGTGACTAACGCTTCCTGCCCTCTCGCGAGGGACTTACGGAAGCTCCTATTACTGGACGATGCCCCGCCCAGTTTGTATTTCAGGCTGTTGCCTTTTCTTCGGAAAGGATGCGCAGCCCTTCTTCGTGGATGTTCTTCGCCGCGTTGCGGTCGCGATCGTGATGCGTCCCGCATTTCGGGCAATCCCATTCGCGGATGCTCAAGTCCTTGATCTCCTTGTTCTGGAAGCCACAATCGTGACAAAGCTGTGAGCTCGGGAACCACTTGTCGATACGCACGACCTGCGAACCGAATTGTGGTGCAACGTATTCCAACAAGTTCAAGAACTCTGCAAAACCATAGTCCATGACTTTCTTTCCGTGCCCTGCCTGCATGAATTTCATGTTGAGGTCTTCAAAACACAGCACGGAATACTTCTTGCAAAGATCTCTCGCAAGCCGCCAATGATACGCGTTGCGCTGATTAGCAACCTTGCGATGGAGCCGTGCAAGCTCCAGTTGCGCCTTGCGACGATTGTGTGAACGCCCGCGTTTGCTCGACAGCTTGCGGTTTGCTCTCGCGATAGCGTTCTTCTGTTTTTTGAAGAAATTCGGCGCGGCAATATCGTCTTTCGGGTTCTCGGCCACGAGCATTTTCCCCTTGAAGCCAAAATCGAAACCGATGCTTTCACCCAGTCTGATTTCGGATTTGACTTTGGAGGTTTCGCAAACGAGATACACGAAATAGTCTCCACAAGCGTCGCGCTTGATGGTTAGCAGTTTGATTTTGCCTTCTACGTCGCGTGACTTAAAGAATTTGTACTTCCTGCCGGCGATCTTGATGGTATTGCCGACTATAATTCCTTTGCCGACCATGTTGTACGAGAGCGAGCGGTATTTCCGCCAGCTCTTGAACTTCGGCGGCGCGGTCTTCCGCTTGTGCTTCAGGTTCTCCCAGAAGAGCTTGTAGCCGCGCTGGATGCGATCCGTTATGTCTTGAATGGCGTGTGACGGAATCTCGTTCCAGTATGCATACTTCGGCAGCCTCTTGAGTTTCGTCAAATATGTCGAAAGCGTGAACTTCGGCAAAGACTTGTGGTAGAGGTGCCAATAGCGTTTGTGCAATGCAATCGCATGATTGTAGACCTTGCAAGCCACCCAGAGCTGATGGTCGATATACTTCGTACGCTTCTGTCGGTACAATTTGAATTTGTATGTTTTCACGATTCTCAGCTCCTTGTCTTTTGCGTGTCTACATATCGCTTGATGGTTGCGCTGCTGACATTTCCAGCCGTAGAAACGAAATAGCTTCTTGTCCAGAGGCTAGGCGCGTGGCTCAACACGGGAAACTCGTCTCGCAGGACTCTGGAAGAAGCTCCTTTTATCTTCTTCATGATTCCAGCAGGAGATTGCTGCGGCCAGCACTTCAAAAAGAGGTGGACGTGGTCGTGGTGGCATTCCATCGCAAGGATTTCGATGTTAAGTTCCTTGCACGCCTGCCGTGTGAGTTCCTTGAAACGGGTTTCCACATGCGGGATGTCACGAAGACGGTTCTTCGTAGCTCGTGACCTTCTCCGTAATGGAGCGGGAAAGCACCTTCTCCTCCGTCTGCGTGGATTGCTTGACGATTTCTTCGGTGATTTCTTTGACGACGTGCAGGATGGCAAAGCCGTATCCTGCAGCACGAGCAAGGTCATCCGCAAAGGATTCCTGCTGCTCCGGCACGTCAAAGCCAGACTTCCGTGCCTCTTCGGCCTCAAGGTCAGCAAGTGGCGATTCCTCATCGAGCACCTGCTCGACTTCTTCTCTGGGATACCCTTCATCGAGGAGTTCCTTTGCGATGCGCGCATCCATCGCCGCGCTGTAAGGCAGCGGGATAGCGCGTTCGAGCTGTTCCTTCTGGTACTGGTACGCCTCCTTCGCCGTCTCCTTCGGCTGCTCTGGCGGAATCAGCACGTAGTTCTGGAACTTCTCCTTGTCGCGGCGGATGGAGGCATCGGCCATCTGCTCGACGTAATCCGCATACCCGCGATCGCGCCCAGGCTCAGCAGCCGTCGGGCTTACGGAAAGCAGGGCTTCCTTGATTTCCTTGCGCGGATACTTCTTCTCAAGGAGCATCGCGCGCATCGCCTGCACATCGTTGTCCGTGCGGATGGTAGGATCCTTGGCGTACTGCTCGTGGAGCTTCCCGAGGAAGTCGTTCTGGCATCCTGCTGCTTGCGCATGCAGGAGCGGATTGAAGAGCGCGATGACCTGCTCGCGGTGGAGGACAAGCTCGGCGGCAGCGACGATGCCCGCCGCATAGAGGAACGCCTTCTTTGCAGGGATCTTCTCGGCCTTCTCGGCAGTCTCTTTCGAGAACTTCACGAGGAACGAGAGGATGTCATCCTTCGGCACGTGCTGGCGGAGCATCTTCATCGCGATTTTCCCGTCCTTGATGCGGTTCATCGGACTCTGCCCCATCACGCCTTCGGTTGAAAGGCCGCGCAGCTTGTTGAAGTTCTTCTCGAAGGTCATCTGCTCTTTCTTGCGGGTTTCCGCACGTTCGAGGCGGCTTTCCGCAAGGCGCAGGATAGAATCCGCATACGTATCAGGGATGCCGGGGAGCTGGGCGCGCGGCGAGCACGAAAGGATGGCCTCCTTGACTTCGAGGCGATCCGCAGACGGGAATCGGTGGAAGAGCTTTTCCACCGCATCGCGGTCTGCGAAGCTCTCGGAAAGCTCCATCCCGAACGAAGGATACGTCTCGATGCGCTCCTTGAGCATCTGCCGGTAGAGGTCTTTGATGGAAAGTCCCGCATCCGATAGCGGCGTATCCTCTGGAATCGGCTGAATCTCGAAATTCTGGATCATCTTCTCCGCGTGCAGGCTCTCTTCGGCCTGATGGAGCACGTGCTTTGCATACGCGCCGAGCGTTTCGAACTTCCCGTCCTCATCGAGGTGGAAATACGTATGCTCTTCAATCGCGCGCAGGATGAGTTCCGGTGCCTGCCGCGCTTCCAGCAGCTTCTTCGCGATCACGCCGTCGCGGAACGGATTGCTCTGGAACGTGAGCTTGTGCGTCACGCTCTGCTCGTAATCGGCAGCGAACTTCTCGAAGAGTTCCGTGGTTTCCGTATACGGATCCTTGCTGTGCATCTTCTTCTGCTCCTGGATATGGTTGCGCAGTTCCGTAAGGAGGCTCGTGAGATAGAGATCCTGGTTGCGTCCCGCCTCGGCATAGACCGGCGAATTCTCGCGCACCGACTTGATGATGGCAGGCTTCAGCACCTTCTCGACAAGCTCTGGCAGGAGCGCGGGATCCTTCTCGGCCTTGCGCATCCCGCGCAGGATCTGCGCGTAGATGGAGCGGAAAATCTTCTGGTCGTCGCCCCCCGAAAGGAGCGCGCCGCCGTTCTTCATCATCCGCTTCTTCGCAAACTTCAGGTACATCTCCCGCTCGTTCGTGATGGGCTGCGAGAGGTCAAATGCGGAGATGGCCGCATAGCGATCGTGAACGGCATCGAGCGACGCGGAAAGGTCGTCGAAATACCCCTCATCAGGGCGCGCGGTGCGCGTCTCGCGGCGGAGCACTTCCTTGACGGTATCCTTTGGGAAGCCGTCCTTCTCCATCATCGCGATGCCGATCTGCCCATCCTGATAGATGCCGAACGTCTCGGGCTGATACTCCTCATACTTCCCGAGCATCGCGTCCGCGCGCTTCTGGTAGCAGTCCGTCGCCGCTTCGAGGAGGTTCGCGCTGCGCGCGCGCCACTCTTTGTTCACGTGCTGGAAAACGTCAGACAGGTAGCTCTCCGTCTTCGCCGCATCGCCGTGCAGCGTGAGCACATACGGCGAATTCTTGAGGAGCACCTTGCGGATGTCGGAAGCGGGATACCCCGCTTCCTTGAGACGGACGGCAGCGGTAATGTCAAAATCCTTCTGCTTATCCTGAAGCGTCGGGAACGATTTCCCCGTATGCTGGAAGAGGAACGCGATCTCCTGCAAGATCCGCATATAGACGGTGGTGATCGGCTTCAATGCGCATTCCCCTCTTTCTTTCCTTCCTGCTCCTTCGTCTGCGGTGCAGGCAGTGCGCCGAGTTTTTCGAGCGCATCCTGATATTTCTGGTTGATCTTCTTCTGCTTGTTCATCTGCGTGAGCAGGATCTTCTCGAACTGGTTGAGCCGGTAGAAGAAATAGAACAGGCAGAGAATAGCGAACATCCAAAGACCTTCAAGCATGATGATTTCCCCTTTCTATTGCAGGATATGGCGGTAGCGGAGCCATTCGGCATTGAAGTTGTCCTTGCCGTACTGCGCGATAAGTTCCTTTCCCTTGCGGACCTGCTTCGTGTTGACCGCGACATAGGCAAGGGAGACAGGGCAGTATTCAAGCGCAAGGTCGAAAAGGCGGCTGCCGAACGGCGAGACATAGTAATACTGCTTCTTCTTGATGGCCGACGCGATGATCTGGATCTGCCGCTTGTTGAGGCCGAACATCTGATACTGCTTCGAGATGCCTTCTTCCATCGCGTCCGTATTCGGAAGGAAGATGCGCGAAGGGCAGGATTCAAGCACCGTCGCGAAAATCGGGCTGGAGACAATATCATTGAGCGACTGCGTGGCGAAGATGACGGACGCGTTCGATTTGCGGAGGACCTTCAGCCATTCGCGGATCTTGTTCGCGAACTGCTCGTTGTCGAAGAACACCCAGCACTCATCGAGGATGATGATGGTCGGATCGCCCGTAAGGCTCTGCTCGATCTTGTGGAAGATGTACATGAGCGTAGGGCCGACGATGGCAGGCGTCGCCATGAGCTTCTCCATCTCGAACGTCTGCCAGCTGCCGAGCTTCAGCGTGTCTTCCGGCGAATCGAAGATGCGCCCGTAAGACCCCGTGACCGTGAGCGGCGCGAGCGCGGTCTTGAGTTCCTGGCTCTGCACCGAGTTCACGAGCGTCGTCATGCGGCGGAGCGAAAGATCAGGATAGCTCGCGACCGTTTCGAGGGCTTCCCAGAGGAGCTTCTTGCGTTCCGGCGTGACCTCAAGGTTCTCCTGCCGCACATAATCGCAGAGCCATTCCAAGGCCCATTGCCGTTCCTTGTCGTCGTCGATATGCGCGAGCGGCTCGAAGGAAAGCGAGCCTTCCGCCTCGTTGCCGAGGTCGTAGAACGTCCCGCCGACGCCATACGTAAGGGCCATCGACGAGCACCCCTTGTCGAACACGAACACGCGGGCGTTCTCATACTTGCGGAATGACGCTTCGATCATGTTGAGGAGGACGGACTTACCGGCACCCGTAGGGCCGACGACGAGCGTATGCCCGACGTCTCCGACGTGGAGATTCAGTCGGTAAGGCGTGTTGCCTGCTGTCTGCGTGTAGAGAAGCGCAGGCCCTTGCAGGTGCTCGTTGCGCTCATCCCCAGCCCAGATGGTCGAGAGCGGCATCATGTGGATGAGGTTGCCGATGGAGATGAGATCGCGCCGGATATTCCGTCCGAAATTGCCGGGAAGCGTCCCCATCCAGGCATCGACCGCGTTGAGATCTTCGATCTTTGCGCGGAAGCCCATGTTGATGAGGCTCTGCACGACGGTCTTCGCCTTCGCGTCGGCATCCTCCGGCGTATCGCCGAGCAGGACGATGTCCGTCGAATAATAGCCGTAGGACGTGAGATCGCTTTCCGTCGCCGTGATGGCCTTGCAGGCCTCCTGGTACTTGATGAGCACCGACTCATTGATGTGTCGGTCGGACTCGTTGCCGGAAATCATCTCCTTGAGCATGTCGGGAAGCGACTTGAACTTGCCCTGCCATTGCTTCTTCTTGCCCGTAAGGGCAGAGATGGCGTCCTGCTTCTCCAAACAGTAGAACCGGGATACCCAGCGGTATGGGAAATCGAGGAGGTTGAGCGAATCGAACATCCCGAAGACCGAGGTCTGGAGATACCCGATGATGGAGATCACCCGCAGGAACTTCTTGCCGAGCTTCGGCTCAAGGCCACCCGAGAGCGGCGTATCGAAAAGATAGCTGTCAAGGAGAAGCGGCTGCTCCGGCAGGTGGATCGGATGGCTGTTCGTGGAGACGGTCGAATAGAGATACGTGAGCATCTGGTCGGTCGTCAGGAATTCGCACGGGATATTGACCGCATAGAAGCTCTGGAACATCCGGTCCACCATCTGCCCGAACGCCTCAAGATAATCCTCCTCGGTGAATCCCTTCTTCTTCTTCCCTTCGACAACGATGCTCCGGAGCCGACCCTCGTTATCGTTCGGCGGCATCCAGCACATCGTGCAGTAATAATACGTCTCGAAATGCGTGCCGCCTCGGCTGAAGAACGCGCGGCGTTCATCATCCATCGCCTGTGTGATGGGATCGGGGAACGCCGAGTCCGGATACTTTGTCGATGGGACGCGCTGCGCCTCGAAATACAGCACCCAGCCCGTCGCTATCCCCATGATGACCGAATTGAGCTGCTGCGTGATGATGGAAAGCTGCTCCTTGATGGCCGAATCCAGATCCGGCCCTCGGTAGCGGAACGTCGTCTGCATCGAGCCGTCCTTGTTGATGACGATGGCATGGTTCGAGAATGGCGGCGTCGTGATGCGCGCCCAGGGCATCGTATACCGCAAAGGTTCATGATGCAGGTTGAATCGGTCCAGCCGGTACATGCTCTTCCCCCTTTCTATCACTAGGTTCAGCGGCAAGATTGGCTTCGAGCTTCTGCTCGGCATCCGAGAGCTGCCGCCGCTTGACATTGACCTTCGGTTTCTTCTGATACGTGACCGTCGCGGTAAGGAATTCCGCAAGATACGGGAATCCGACGACCGGAGGCCGCGCGTCGGCGAGGAAAAGCCCCGGAAGGCTTCCCCAGAACGCCTCTTTCAGGCGATATGACTCCAAGAGATACGGGCATCCCTGCTTGCGGAGGAAATCCTCAAGGAATGGCCGGAACTCCTTGTCCATCGCGGGCGCGAGCAGGAAGCAGAAATGCTCCGTAAGATACCCGTTGTATGCGCCGAGCAGGTGCTCCATCCCCATCCGCCTTATGACGCGGCGGGACGGGAACCATTTCTTCGTATACCGCACGAAATCCGTGCGCGCCTCCTTCTCATTGAAGCAGAGCAGCCGCCGCACGTGCCGGTATGGCAGGTTCGAGAACGCGTGATAGAATGGCGAAGGATCCGGCTTGCTCGGCAGCGACAGCATGAGCAGCCGCTTGTCGTTGATGAAGATGTCATTTGCCGTGAAGCGGAACGTGAGATCCTGCGTAAGGAGCGCATCCATATAGAGCGGGATGTCAGGCATCAAAGGATGGTCGTCCCCGAGTGAGACGGAGAACGACAGGAAATCCATGATGGCCTGGTACGTAAGAAGTTCCGCCTCCGTGAGCTTCTGAAGATACGCAAGGAACCGCGCCATCTCCTGCTCGAAATAATCGACGGTATCTTTCGCCAGGACTCTGTCCTTTGTCAGCACGTTCGGCACCGCCGCGCGCCCCTTCATCGTGAAAGGATTCCAGCAGACGGCAAGGAAATCCGCATCCGTGCCGTCTGCGCCGTGCTGATGCTCATTCCATAGCACCCAGCCGCGCCGGAAGGGATACGGCGTGAATACCGGTTCTTCTCCTTCCTTGACCGTCATCGAGAACGGCTGATAGCGGATGACGGCAAGCAGGCTGCCGTCCTTCTCGCGCATGACCGAAGGACGGACGATGCCTCCCCATGGCACCCATTCCTCGACGGCCAGCGCGTCTTTGCCATACTTCTTGAGCGACCCCAAATCGTTTCACCTCACAGGTTAAGAGCAGAAAGAGACTGATGCACAAAATCCGAGACTTTCGGGAAGAGATACGACGCCGCCGCCATCGACGCAAGGATGGTCGCGGCAAGCGTCGCCGCATATTCCACGAGGAAAACGCCTCGCCGTTTCTTCTTCATAGCCACACCTCGGAAAATACGCCCCTTGCAGGAATCGGACCTGCCAGAAGCACCAGCAGGGGCATGATGTTCGGCGGGAGGAAACCGCCGAACCAGTTGAAAGTATTGTTTAGAAAAGGCACAAAATCTAGCTGTTATCGTCGGTGATGTTGAATGGAAAAACAAGACAGGCTATCGGCGCATCACGGATTCGCATGGAGACTTCCCCCTTCCCAAAAATCCAGCAGTTTCCTGCCTACTTTGCCACCTTACCGCAGATTGCAATAAAAAACGTCTTGTGTTTTTCGCATTTCACAAGACGTTTGGCAGCCTGTCCAATTTTCAAAAATCAGGTGGAGTAGTAATTCTTCTTGTAGATGTACATCTGCAAGCACCCGAAGAAGCGGGTATCGTTCTTGCAGACGTACACCATACCGAAATGGGCGATGCACGAAATCGGCAGGATCTGCCAGAAATGGAAATTCATGAGGAAGAAGACGGCGACGAGCGCGTTCATGACGAGCGCGTTCGTAGGGACGCCGAGCACCAGAGATGGTTCCGTGAGTCCCCGCGAGAACCCGAGTTCATACCAGGATTCCGCCTCGGTTTCCGCCGCCTCCTGTGCGGCCTCTGCCATATCAGAGGAACGTCAAGCTGGAGCCAGCCGTTGCAATGACCGATGCTGCGCCCATGCCAGCACCGGCACCGCCGAGAATCTGGAGGCCGCGCTTGACGACCTGCTGCTCCATGTTCGCCGCCGTCGCAAGACCGCAGGTGACGATACCGATAACGCCGACGCCTTTCGCGACTGGACCGACCAAGGTATTCTGAAGTCCAGCAAGCGGAGCGGTAAGTTTGGTATAACCGCTCATATCAATACCCTGAAGATCATTTGAATCTGCGGCATCCTGTGCAAACGACGTGTCGCCCATCAGCGCGACCGTGCCGCAGATGATGCCGAGCTGGAGAATCGTCCCCTTGTTGCGCCAAAGGAACTCTTTGGTCTTTTTCCACGTAAGTTTTCTCATCAGAAAGTACCTCCTTGTATAACGTGTAAGAAATGTATACATTGCATCGTGGACCGTTCACAGACTTTACAGTATCCTATTTTCGGATGCTAAAAATCGCCTTTTTTTCGGTCTTTACCCGGCATGAAGTGCGGCAAGCCGGTATTCCTTCGTCCGATTGTCCCATCCATCGACTTTCAGGATTTCCTGCACCTTGCGCTGCGTGCCGACGAGCTTCAGATAGACGATGAGGTTGACCGCCTGGGCAATCGTCGCCTGCTGTGGCGTCCGGGAGACGCGCGCGGTCATGTTCTCAAGGCGCAGGAGCGTATCCCGTGCGCTGTTGCTGTGCACGGTCGAGCATCCCCCCTGATGGCCGGTAGACCAGGCATCGAGGAGCGCAAGAGCCTCCCCGCCGCGCACCTCGCCGACCACGATGCGGTCAGGCGTCATGCGGAGTACGGCGCGCAGGCAGTCCTCCATCGTGACGGTGCGGGTCGTGCGCATCGAAACGCAGTCCTTCGCCTTGCATTGCAGCTCCGGCGTGTCCTCGATGAGGATTACACGGTCGTTGAGCTTCGAGATTTCCGCCAATATGGCGTTTAAGAACGTCGTCTTGCCGGACTTCGTGCCGCCAGCCGCGATGATGTTCTGCTTGCGGTGGATAGCGTCGATGAGCACCTGATACTGGATCTTGTTGATGGTTCCCTGCCGGAGATAATCCTCCAGCGTGAAGATCTTCTCCGGATGCTTTCGGATATTGAACGTCGGTTCCGGCACGACTGGCGGGAGATTCCCCTCGAAGCGGCACTTCGGGAAGAACGAATTGGAAGGGATGTCCGCATCAAGCATCGGTTTCTCTTCCGTGACGAGCTGATTCGTGAGCGCGGCGACGTTCAAGATGATCTGCTTCGCCTGCGCCGGACTCAATTTCACGCCGCTATAGCAGCGTCCCTTGCCGAGCGTATCGATCCATACCTTCCCGTCCGGATTGATATAGACCTCGAAGACCATCTTGTCCTGCATGAACGGGAGGATGTCCTGCATCGCATTCGCGAGCGTGTCCATCGTAATCTGGAAGCTCTGATTCTCTTCTTTTTCCATCGCAAATCAATCTTTCTTATTCTTCTTCATCGTCAGTCAGATCGTCCTCATCCGCCGTGACATCATCCTCGTCCTCGTCCTTTTCCCCGCCTTTTGCAGGCAGGTTCAGGAATTCTTTCAGCTCTGGCGTTAGCTGCCCCCCGCTGGGAAGCTCATGCTCCTCCTTGATGACGGAATCCGGCGTCAAGGCGTGGACGGCATTGCTCCGGTACGCCATCCGCCGCAGCCGCTCCTCCCGGATGTCTTCCGTTCTGGCATACGCCTGCTGGATGTCAGCAGGCTTCTTCTCTTCTACCGCTTCCGGATCTTCTGTCCGTGTGTCATCGGCTGGATGCTCTCCGCCTGCTGGAGCTTCGGCGTCTTCTGGATGCGCTGCGGGATTGGTTTTTGGCTGCTGTTTCTTTTCGAGTTCAGCGATGATGGTCTGCTCATGGGCTTTCCTTGCCTCCTCTTCCTTCTTCACGAGATCTTTATACGTCATGTGCTCCTTCTCGGCCTTCTCTTCAAGCACCGAAATGCGCGTCTCTTCCTTGTCCTTCGCGTCCGCCGCGTGGAGCGCGAAAAGCTCCTCATAGCTTCTTACGTGCGTCGCGCTGTCGCTTGTCTTCGGGCAGCCGACCTGCGTGCGGTGAAGGAGCCACGGATACTCATAATAGCGGAGCTTGTCGCCGTAGATGGCCTTATGTCCCGCGACGAACACGAGTTCCTTCTCGGAACTCATGTGCGACACCTCATCGGGCGTCATGAGTTCGCGCCCCGTCGAGCTGGTCGAGTTCGAGCCATCGAAGAGGCTCTTGCCGCTGCTGTGCGAGGTCGTCTCGATGGTCTTCTTGCCGAGTGTCTTGGAAATCGCTTCGGCGGTTGCGCCGCCGGAGTCGATGTTCGGCGTGAAATAGATGTGCACGTGGCAGTTCGACCCGATGGAATTGTCCTTCGTGTAGGCCTTGTTGAGCTGGTTGACATCCTGGCAGACGATGCACATCTTGATGCCGTAGCCTGCGCAGATAGCGAGTGCAAGCTCGATGCACTTCATGTTGCCGAGCTGCGGGAACTCATCGAGCATCAGGAGGAGCCGCTGCTTCTTCCGCTTCTTCGCTTTGGGATCCGTATCGAACTTCATGTCGCGGATGAGCTTCGAGCAGAGCATTTGGATGAACAGGCGCGCGATAGGCTTGATAGTCTGCACGTCCTTGACCTCCATGACGAGGTAAAGTGAGAATTCGAACTTCGGGTCGAGCAGATCGCGGATCGCGAAATCCGACACCGCCGTATTCTCCTGGACAACCGGATCCTGATAGACGGCGAGGGCCGTCTGCGCGGTCTGCATGATGGATGCGCGCGTCTGCTCCGCGCCGTTCAGCATATTCGCGGCGCATTCCGCGACCTTCGGGTGCACGAGCAGCATATAGTACGGCTGCCCCGTCGGCATCCCCTTCTCTTTGGCCGTCCACTTGATCTTCTGCTTCTCCGTCGGGTTCTTCGGCATGTGATCGAGCTTCCATTGGATAGCCGTGCGGATCTCGTCGATGGAGCGCACCGTGACGCCCAGCGCGTCGCTGAACGGCTTGAAATCCTTGATGTATTCGCCATAGATTTCCTTGAGCGGATTCTTGTGCCGCTGGACAAGCCCCGTGCGCGGGTCTTTGATCTCGTTGCCGTCTTTGTCGAGAATCGGCGTCTCGAGGAATTCATCCACAGAGATATGTGGATATTCCTTCATGGATGTGAATAACTGATCCGTCGTCTTGTCCGGGCTGGAAAGGAAGCTCATGATGTCGGTTGGGCAAGGCAGAGGCCGCTTCTCCCGGTCGTACATATAGAGGAGGTGCAAGATGACGCCGTTGAGAAGTGCAGCAGCGGAATCCGGCCAGAACGAATCCCCGCCTTTCTGCTCGCCGTCCGGCCGGACCATGACCGAGACGATGGTCGTGACATCCGAAAGCTCCTCGAACGTCCGGTAATTGATCTCGGCAAGCGGGTTCCACCGCGCGCCGCTCCCGTCCGTGCAGAGCGGCTGGAACTTCGCGACCTTCTGGTGCAGGTACTTCTTGCGGAAGCCCGACGTGAGGCTCCAAAGTTCGCCTTTCGGATCGAAGAAAAAGATGGAATGCTGCCAGATGAGGCCGGTCGGCACAATCGTGCAGACGCCCTTGCCCGAGCGCGTCGGAGCCATGAGGAGCATGTGCTCCACGCCGTCGTGCAGCATGAGCTTGTGCGTGAACGGGTTGATGCCGACGACCACGCCGCTCTCCTTCGGTATCTTGCGCTTATAGTGGAAGATGGTATGGCCGAAGACCGTGACGGCGTGCTTCTCATACGAATACTTCCCGCCGTTCTTCGATTCATACTCCCCGAGGTCGCTCTTGTTGATGTCCTCCTGCGTCGCAAACGAGGCCGACCCGTGCGACGTGTTGACCTTGAAGCTCTTCGAGAGGAAATACGCGGCCACCGCGCCGATCATGAGCGCGATGAAGCGGTAGTTGCTGTACGAATCGAGGATACGCGGGATGGAGGCGGCAATCGCGTCCGTATGGCACCAGCGGAAATAATCCCACGGCGGATAGATATGCCAGTTCCCGATGGCAAGCGAGCTGCCGAGCACCTCATTGTAGAAGCAGTCGCTCGCGACCATCTGCGTGACGGCCCATTCCTCAAGTAGGAACAGGACGGCATACAGGATGCCGAGCATCTTGAACAGCTTGAACGGCTGTTCCGTCTTTTCTTCCAAACCAATCCCTTCCTTTCTGCTTTTGGAAGCAGATTAACAGATAGAAAGCATCGAAACGTCGCTTCTTTTTCGCTTTTCCATGCACGAAAAAAGACGTCCCAGCGGACGTCCCTTCTTCAGGAACAGATCGTTTCTTTCGAGAATATCACGACGCAACTCGGGAACGGCGCGCCCTGCTTACTCTCATTGAAATGCAGCCGTCCACGGATGAACCGGATGTCGCGCGATTTCAGGCAGTAATCCTGGAACCACCGCGTATCCGTCCGCGCGGGGAGCAGGCAGACCACCGTGCAGTCCCCCCCCTAGTGCGCTTTCGTATGCCTTCTTCACCCATTTCCCGATTTCCCGGCCATACGGCGGGTTCATCCAGCACATCCCATGCCATGCCTTTGAAAGCCCATCATCAGCAGCCGTATAGAATCTTTTGCACTTCGCATTCTCCGCCGTCGCGCACACATCCAGCTCGAAATGGAATTCCTCATCCATCGCGGCAAAGAACGCCTTCGGCGTCGCCCATAGATCCGTATTGCTCGACATCAGCCCAGTTGTCAGCATGATTTCTCCTTTCTAGCGGCACGCCGCTTTCGTTTGTTGCAAGACCCTGCCGTAACGCATTCTATGTGTTACTTCGCAAGCAGGATTGATATCACTTGCAAGGAGAAAATCAAAATTTCGACCATCAACATCTGCTTGCAAAAACCCTTCGGAGAAGCCACCCGCTCCTGCAAAGAGATCGATGAATGTTGGCATGATTCTACTTAATCCCCTTTATTGGCATACGCGGCAATCTGCCGCAGGATAAAGTCCGCGCATGGCTGCGCCATGCCGTTCCCGATGGCCTTGTACCGCTTCGCGTCGCTTGGCGGTGCGCCGTGGAATGCTACATCCGTATAGCCGTCAGGAAGCCCTTGCAGGCGTTCCGTTTCAATCGGCATCAGCCGCCTTACCGACAGCTCTTCCGTATCATGTGCGACTGGCACGTTATTTCCCCCCGTCCCCATGTGTGCGGAGAGTGTATAGCACTTTCCGTCCTTCTGTTTCCGCACGACATCGATCGCGTGCGTCGTATCGTAGAAATCCATCATTGCAATATCAACTTCCCATCCCCGAGCGAATGGCTGTTGCCGGGGCCTTTATAATCCCTTGCACAGAGCGCGCCAACCAGTTTCTTGTTGTAGTCTTTATCTGTGACGAGCTTCCCCTCGTTCACGAACGGCGTGCCGACGCCCTTATAATCGCGCGCGGAAAGCGTACCGACTTTCCGTTCATCCGCGGATCCGTGCTGGACGACAATCTTCTGATCGTGCATGCAGTCCAGCGTGCTCGACTTGAACGAAGGAGTCAGCTCACAGATCTGCCCGTTCCCGATGCAGTAAGGATGCGCAACGAGGGTTTCGCTGCCACCTCCCAAGTTGCCGCCAGCTGCTAGTAGCGTAGGAGAGATGTTGGAAACGCTGTACTTATCGTTCGTGTCTTGCCCAAACGTTTTGGTGTCGGAATCCACGATCAGCAGCCCGCCTTGATTGCAGCAGGGATTTCCTCCCTGTCGGTCGAGCGTCCGCGTCGTATCGGATGCATACACGCATCCCTTGTCCGGATTCGGCGACCGCATCCCGTTGGAATGCTTCGAGCAGAGCACATACGTTTCCGGCTTTTTCTCGCGCCCGTCGAAGAGCGTCTGATCCTGATTGGTGGCGAGCGTATAGCTCTGATCAGCCTGATACTGTGCGCCGCTCCCGCCGCGCCCCTTGACCTTCGGCTGGCGGATTTTCAGGACTGTTGCTCCGCCTGCCTCGTAAGCGCATCGGCAAGAGGCTTCGGGAGAGCCTTCCCGTGCTCCCTCGCCCTCCGCAGGATCCCTTCGCACGCCCGCTTCGACAAATAATATTTGCTCGGCACATCGCGCTTCGGCACCAAAATCTGCGACAAGAAAGATTCGCTTGCGTCGTTGGGCGACTCCGAAATATTGGGCATCGAGCACTCGCCACGCGGCATCACACTTGCTGCTTCGTACCAGTCCTGCATGGATCCATTTGTGAGATCGAGGAAAAGGAATTCGCGCTTCTGTGATTTCTTCGAGCACGGCTCTAAAATCATTGCCTCCGTTTGAGCTGAAGGCTCCGCAAACGTTTTCCCATACAAAGAATCTCGGTTTTTCCCCATTTGTTGCTTCCCTCATTTCCCGAAAAATACGGATGGCTTCAAAGAACAGCAACGACTCCGAGCCTTTAAGCCCTAATCGGTTTCCCGAAAGACTCAAATTCTGGCAGTTATGCACGACGACGCCGTTCGCGGTATAAGAATGGACAGTTTCAACTTCCAGATTGTAGACGTCTGTATGCAGTTTCTCTTGTTCTACACGCCGTATCGGCTGCCAGATGTAACCATCCGCCACGATAGCTTTCGTCTGCTTCGGGATATTCTCAAGCCAGGCAATCAGATAAGTATCGTGCTGATTGACAGTCCGCCCTTCAATGACGTGTTTCTGAGGACGCTTGCAGAAATAGACTTTCGTCGGCAGTTCAAAGGCTTTATGCACAGCCGTCTGGATAGACAAAGCAAGTTTCCGACTGATGGTTGTCGCCTGATATTTATTGCCGATTCTGCACCCGTCCCCGCTCATATATCCCTGTAAAAGTTCTTGAAGCAGATTCTTCGGTAGATTGAGAAATATAGGTGGAATCTCTTTGTTCTCCGCGCCTTTCTTGCAGAGAAGGCATAGATTCATAAGCCGCTCGTTGATAATTTCACACTTGTAGACCGTCGCATCAGGTTTGCAACAGGCGTGATAGGAGTGCAGATGTTTCTGAAACGCATCCAATTTGTCTTTGCAGACGCAGAAAATCGTCTTATGATTTATCTGCCCTTCTGGGCGATGTGGACGCTGATTATTGTTGATATACCCATCGGCAATATAACGGCCAATCAGCCATGCCTCTTCCTCCGTGATATGCAGCGGATTCTCCGCAGTATCGAGGATAGGGAAACCAAGAAAATCGCCCTTCTGTAAATCACTTGCGGCAACATACTCCGGCTCAGAGAAAACACGGCGAAGCGCGCGTTTCCCGTCTTCTTGGAACCACTTACGTTTCATGTGCCGCACGTAAAACGGATGATTCCCTGTTGCTTTCGTTTCAAGCATCCCTTGCGCATAGATGGTATAGACGGAATCCGTTGGATTCACCATCGTATCAAGGACTTTATGCCACTTGCAATCATCACCGATGACCGAATCTTCCGCAGAAACTTCTTCAATCGGTTTCAGTCCTTCTTCTGTCTGGATCATCGTCCCAGCAAGAAAGCAGGGACTCCCAGCGCACAGGATGTCCACAGGCTCCACCTTCGCCCCGTCAATTCCCCGTACATCGGTATAGCTCTTGACATTCGGGAAGTGGTATTCACTCACCGTGCGCGGATAGTCGTCAATCTCAGCCCGCCAAAGAGGCTCAATCCCGCTGTGCTCGGCTGCGAGCAGCCACCCGCCGATGCCGTCGAACAGGCTTCCAAGAGTAAGCTCGCTCACTTTGCACCGCCTCCGTTCATCGACGCCTTGACAGAATCCAGTTCCTGCTTGACCGATTCATACCGATCCGTCGGGATGAAATGCCAGATGCCGTCATCCGTGACCTGGATGGTATAGGCCGACGAATCGACGAGCAGGCAGGAAAGCACGTCATCAGGAATCTCGCTGTTCTTCGGCGGGATGACCGATACGACCACGCCGCCGAAATTCTCCGAAACGAGGTAATGCGGGATGTTCTTCGCATCGACCATGACCTGATAGATGGCGTACTGCCCTTTTGGCAGCATCGCGTTTTCCTTGACCGCAACGACCGGCAGCTCTGCCGCGCGTTCCCGCTGATCCTGCAGCATGAAGTCAAGGAAGATGCCGAAGATCACGAACACGCCGACGAACGCGATGACGCACGCCATGAGGACGCGGTGCCACATCCTGCCGTCTGCTGTCGCAAGCCCTTTCTGCATCGAATGCGTGGTTTCAATCGCCTTCTCCTTGATAGAAGGCTTCTTTTCTGTTGTTTCTTCCTTCTTTTCCTCGTCCGCCATAACAAAATTCCTCCAAAAATCAATCGGCAAAATCAGAACGCGATGTTCTGCGTTACATACGCATTGAACGTGTAGCCAGGATCGACCGTCACGGTATTCTTGAACGTCGTGCTGTCCGTGAGCGCGGAAAGCGCGTCGCCGGTGAGCGTCAGGCGGTCAGCCGCCGACGACGCGAGCGCGGTGATGGCCCCGTTGAAGAGTCCCTGGCGGAGCTTGTCACCGGCATGCCGGTGCACGACGCCCTGGATGCCGATATAGCCCGCACCGTCGCCCGCGACGATGCTGTCCCCGATAGCCCAGCTTCCGCCGTCCGGCGTGACGAGCTGGTTGAACGTCACCGGCACGCGTCCGCTGTCGGTGGCAGACGCGGAGCACGAGCCGATGAGCTGGCTGCCCGCCGGGATCATGAGGTTCATGCCCATCGAATCATAGACATCCGCGAGCACCTGCGCATAGACGATGCCGGGCGAATCCGTGCTGATGCCCGTCATGAGCATGAGCGGAAGCGTCGTACCGGCGACGATGGTATTCTCAGCAGGTGCCGTATACGTCACGCCGCCACCGCTGCTGGAAGCAGGCGTGCTGCTTCCGCCGCTTGCAGGCGTCTCGCCGCCGCTTCCGATAGATCCGCCGCTCCCCGCCGACGAATCCCCGCCGAAGAACGCGATAGCCGCATCGAACTTCTCCTTTGCGGCCTCCGCGACTTTCTGGATGACCGACCCGCCGCCGGAGGACGAAGACGCGGTGCTTGCCGGAGCAGCAGGCGCAGAATAAGAAGCCTGCTGGCTCGGCAGCCGGTACGATGCCGCATAGCTTGCTGGCGGCGCGACGATGGATGCGCGCGGAACTGCCGAGATGGCAGGCGTCGCGCTTACCGTGCTGGACGCAGGAAGCCGCTGTGCGTGCACGGTCTGGGAATCGCTCCCTCCCGTGCTCTGCCCGTTTGCCGTGGTCTGCCCCGCCGTCGGCTTGCCCTTCGGATACTTCGATGCCTCGGCCTGCCGGAGCTTCGCATAATCATCAGGGAGCTTCCCTGCCCCTGTCGCGGCAGCGGTACTCTCGTCCGCGATGGTCTGCTGCTGGTTCTTGTTCTCCGCCTTCTTCGGCGTCGTATCCGAGGACGCGTAGAAGAACGCGAGCGAGAACACGAGCAGGAAGAATACGCCGATACCGATGACGATTGGGCGCGAGACGCCGAAGATCTTGCCGTGGTCGCCCTTGAGGTAAGACTGCTTCCCCTCTTCCGTATTGAGGCCGAGTTCTTTCTTCTCTTCCCCGCCGATTGCCTCGGCAGAATCCTCCGCGCCGTCGGATGACTCCTCGTAATATTCCTCGTCCTTCTTCCGCCCGAGCTTCCGCTTCGTGAAGTCGATGACGTTATGAATGATTTCCTTCGGTTTCACAGATCCGAGCCTCCTTTCCTTTGTATGCAGGGATCAGTCTTTCCCCTTGTACTTGATATGGATGACCGTATCCTCGCTGAACCGCAGCTCAATCTCATCCGTCAGGCGGTCGAAGATATACGTGTCATTCTTCGACTTGAAATTCGAGAGCAGGAGGTTCTTATGCCCGCGCTCCTTTAGGAACACGGCAGGCAGGCGGCGCGGAGCCTGCCTGAACTGCACGTAGGTCTTCTCGCCGTCATCGAAGACCATCGCCGGACGGTACGACGAATCGCCCTTGATGGAGTACGAGAAGTTGAGGTGATTGAGATCGACGGCAGACAGGCGGCCCGTATTGCTGTCCTTCTGTGCTTCGACCTTCGCCTGATCCTCGGTGCCATACGTCCATGTCACCATCGGGTTATACCAGTTGCTCGTATTGACGATGAGCTGATAGCTCCGCTTGTCGGTCGTGATGATGATGTTCGTCGTGCTCGTCTCGACCGTCGGCTTAATGTAGATATGCGTCGTGCCGTCTACCGTCGCCGAGCTGATCGCCCATGCCGACGTATCGCCGCCGCCGACGAAAGAAACCTTCTCGCCCTTATGGAGCGCGATGTCCGTCAGATACCCGACGCGGCAGTAAATCTTGTAGAGCTGGTTCGGCGCATAGCGGAACACCATCGTCGAATTGCCCTGTGCGTTCTTCGCGTCCTGCGTATAGCTGAGTTTCTTCGCGTTGCTCGGATTGACGAGCGCGGCACTCCCATACGCGGAAGCCGGATCCTCCTTCTCCTTTTCGAGCAGCTTTTCGAGCCGGTCCATCGTGGCAGCGAGCTTTGCCTGCGTGGCCGACTGGAACTCAAATTCCTTCTGGAGGTTCGCGATCTGCGTCGCAAGCGCGTTGACCGCGCCCTCCGCATCGTAGGAATCCTTATGCTCCTGAAGGTCTTTCAGCTGATCTTGGAGCGACGAAATCTTGTCCGCCATCTCGTCTGTATGGATCTTGTCCTTCTTCGCGTTGAGAGCTTCAAGGATCTTCTCCTGCTCGGCAATCTGCGCGTCGATGTCTTCCGTTGCCGTCGCGGCAAACGCCGGAACCGACGTGGCGAGCGTGAGAACCGCTGCAAGGACAGCGGTCTGTACTTTCTTCCCAGATTTCATCATGGCAAATCTTTCCTTTCTCATTTAGCCTGCGTTGCAGAGCTGCTGCTGTCCTTCGATGCGTCACCCTTGACGGTGTTATCCTTCTCCCAGCGCATATCCGTGATATAGATGCCGAGCGGGTTTGCATCGAGCTGTTCCTTCTTCTTCGATTTGATGATTTCGACCGTGAACACGCCCGTGTATGGCGTGACGACCTTCTGCCCGCTGTTCATGCCGTATTCGACTTCCGTCCAGCGGACCTGGTAGCTCTTGCCGCCGTCCATCGGCAGGATGTTCGTGAACTCCACCTGAACGGTCGAATGGCCGAGCTTCTTGAGCGTGCCGTCATTCTCCATCTTGCTCTGGAGGATGTTCGCACCGTTCTTCGTCACGAAATTGTAGGCATCGTTGATGTTGTTCTTGAAGACGACCTCATCGAGCGGCACCGTGCGGATGTTCGTGATGAACTGCTTGATGAAATAGGCATACATCTGATCGGTCGGCTGATAATTGTTCATCTTCGCTGCCGTGCCGATGTTGCGGATCTCGCCGGTCTTGATGTCCGTCTCGACGACGTAGACCGTCGAATAATCGCTCGTCGCCTTGTACGTGAGTCCCGCGGCGAGGGCCACGATGACGATGCCGAGGAGGATGAGGATGCGGCGGAGGTTGTAGTTCTGCTCGATGATCTCGCCCTCGCGCTCATCCCATTTCCGCGCGGCCTTGGCAGCGGGGCTTTTCGGATCGTAATCCGTGAACTTCTCCGGCCTGCGGAAGAGATTCTTGATGTTCAATGTGCATTGCCTCCCTTGTCAGTCTTTGCCGCCGTGTCCTTCGGGGCATCCATCGGATACGTCCGGTCATCGCGCATATAGGAGCGCGTGAAATGGTACGTATCGTCCGAGCTGTTCTTCTCGGCCTCGTAGCAGTAGAGCTTATGCTGGATATTCTTGTCCTTGAGGACAATCTGCCGAACGGTATCGCTCTTGACGAAGACCTGCGTCCGGTAATCCATGTCATCGGTCGATTGGATGGAAGAGAACGTCGGGTAAAGCCCGTTGATGGCTTCCTTATGGCTGTCCAGTTCCTTCTTGTCGAGCTTCTGGTTGTCGTCCTCGGCAATCGGCACCGTCTTCTCCGTGATGGCCGTCGGCTTCTCCGCCGTCACAGAAGGAGCGGCATCCGAAGAGAACCCGATGGAGCCGAGCGTGAACCCGCCGAGCACGAGCAGGAGCGAATAGACGACAGCCTCGAAGATCCGTGTCGGATTCTGGATAGCCGAAGGATTGGAGAACCATTCCTTCACCTTCTCTTTCTTCTCTTTCCAAGAGCCGTTCAGTCGCATGAACAAAAATCTCCTTTCACTTGACGACAAAGATATAGGGATACGGGTCGATATGGCGGTTCATGCAGAACCGGTAGATGCACGAGAGTGTCTTCGTCCCAGCGTCCCTATCCTCGTTGTTGAGGATGTCCCGTAGATAGTTCGGATTCAGCTCCATCGCCTCCGCGCACGCGCGGATGGAGGAACCGAAAATAGGATCAAGAATTCCCGAGATGAAGTTCTCGCGGTTGAGTCCGAGGTATGTATGCTGGAGCGCGAATTCATACGGCGTTTTTTCCACCGCGCATCCCCCTTTCCATGAGCCAGACCTGCACCGAAGACGGAATCAAGCTGATGACGAGCGCGGCGAGCACGAGGAACGGCCCCACCGCGCCGGTGAGCATCCCGAGGAAATAGATGTCTCCATCCCCGAGGCCGCGATACACCACATTCTTCTGATGCTGGAGCGCATAACGGTTGCGGAGATAGAACCCGAGCGAGAGGAGGAAGAGCGCGACTGGAATCCCGAAAAGGAACCAAGGATTCTTGAGCACGTCCGAAAGCGAAAGCAGCACCGTCGTCTCGACGTTCGCGAAGACGGAAGGGATAGGGAGCACGAGCAGATAATAGGCAAGGCTCACCGCAAGCCCCACGATGAAGCAGGGAAGATACGGGGGCGCATTGTCCTCCGTGAACGCCGGATGCGAGGATTCGAAATGGAACCGTGCCTGCTCCCCCTCCTCCCGGATAGGGACGACCTTTGCGCTCATCTCCTGCAGGAGATGCGGCAGGAAGAACCCGAGGCAGGAAAGGAAGAAGATTTCCCGCACCGCGTCGGGCCGCATCAGCACCCCAAGCGCGGCAGCCGCGCCGACGAGCCGGAGATCCACGAGCTGCGTCCGGTAATCCTCGACCGTAAGCGCCCATACAATCGCCGCAAAGAAGAAGCAGGGAATCGGATGGACAGGCCGAAGGAAATAGAGCAGCAGCACATCCAGCGTCAGGATAGTGGAGAAGTGCAGCAGCACATCACGAATTGAGACACGAGGGACGAGTTTTCGTAAGCATTTCATGCGGATAACTTCCTTTGCTGAGATAATAGAGCGTATCGCCGTTCTGCCCGCGCACCGCGCAGACGAGCGCATAGCGGGCAACAGGAAACCCTTCCGAGCGGCTGTCTCCCTTCTTGATGGGATTCCCGTACTGGTCAAGCGGCACGTAGAGGAATTTGTAGAGGACGCTTGGCCCCGGTTTCTCGCCCTTCTTGCACCATTCGATTTTCTCGTGGAAATAACCGAAATCAAGGCCGTCATCGCCGATGCTGTTGTCGTCCCCGCGCTGGTTCGCGACCTTGCCATCAGGGTAAATGGCCATTGGGTATTCCGGCGTCATGCCGTAGTTCAGAAGCCCATCTTTCGTATAGAGATGCCCGTCTGTGCGCGGCTGCCGTCCGTACTGGGAAGCGGGCGCATAATCGACGGCCTGATGCCCGTGCGCATATTCATGCAGCGTGTTGTCGATGGCGCTTGCCTGGAGCTTCACGGCTTCGATCTTATGGGAAAGATACATATTGTGGGCCCCATACGCCGCGCCCCCGACGAGGAGCGTGAAAATCAGCAGCGCAAGAACCAGGTTGATGGACAAGAGCATGCCTTTTTTCTTCGTAGCGAATCGCAACAGAAGCCCTCCTCTCCTTTTTTCCTACCTTACCCGCAAATCCAATAAAAAACGTCGCGTCTTTTTTCGTTTTTCAAGCGAAAAAAAGAACCTGTCCAATTCTGGACAGGCCAAGGAGGAAAAAGATATGCAATTCAGAGATTATGTATGGTACTGGTACACGACCTACCGGCAACACCGCCAGCAGAAGACGACGCAGGCCGTCTTCATCAGCATGATACAAGGACACATCATGACTTCTTCGCTAGGGCAGATGGAGCTAGAAAGCGTCAGGACCGCCGACGTGCAGGCATTCCTCCTGCACGAGCGGATGAAAGGCTGCCGCGTCCATTTCAAGACCTACGACAAGCGGGATACCCCGCTTTCCGCGTTCACGGTTACGCGCCTCCGGCAGCTCCTGATTGCCGTCTTCCGGCAAGCCATGAAAGAAGGCATCGTCCAGCAGAACGCAGCAGAAGGGACAGAGCCGGTGCCGCTTCCGTGGCGCGATGCGCCCGTCTTCACCGCAGAGAACCAGAGAAAATTCCTGATGGCGACGCGGAATCATCGTTTCCACCTCGCCTATCTCCTGCTCTTCTTCACAGGATGCCGACGTGGCGAGATTCTTGGCCTCACATGGGATGCCATCGACTTCCGCAGAAACACCATGCGCATCACGAAATCCCTGCTCATCGAAGACGGCAAGATTGTCCTGAAAGAGCGCACGAAGACGCGCGCCTCCATGCGCGTCATCCCGTTTCCAAAAGAAATCCGCATCCTGCTGCAGGAGCACAAACAGAAGCAGAAAGAAGAGAGCCGCGCGGCAGGCTGGAAGAACCTGGATAACCTCGTCTTCACGAACAAAGACGGCTCCCCGCACTCCCCGATTTATTTCAGCCGGAACTTCAAGAACGCCATCCGCCGCATCGAAGGACTCCCAGATGGCCTTCACGTCCATTCCTGCCGCCACACCTGGGCGACCAACATGATCCAATGCGGCAACGCCATCACCGACGTGCAGTATCTAGGTGGCTGGTCGCGCCCCGATACCTTGCTCAACATCTACGCCCACACCGTCAAAGACAGCCAGCGCAAAGCCATGAAGAAGCTCTTCCAGACGCTTCAATGAGAACCTAGTTTGATACGGAGGAAAATTTTGATGCGCAAGGAAACCGAAATTCGCATCCGCTCACCTCCTTTCAAAGAACGGAAATTACAAGAACTTTCGCAGAATGCAGATACTGGTAAGTGGGCTCAGTTGTATTGGATCGACCATACAGAAAACTATTATCGGACGTTACAGCTTGCAACAAAATATGACGGGAAGGAATACATCCTACACGATTTCTCCGACTATGTAGAAGGAGCTGCATATATTACTTTTCAAGTGGATTCATATCCTGCACAGGGCAATGACAGCGGACATGTTTCTTTTTATATTGATAACATCTCAACTCCTTATTTCAAAAATACAGTCCGGCTTACTTTTAACGAAATTCCTAATGATAATGCAGTTCGTGCTTATTTAAGAAATACCATTATGCCACAGCTCGGATTAAAGTATGTTCATTTAAAAGGACATGGAATATCTGCTGGCACGTACTTTGATGAAATTGTGTCAATAGAATAGGTACTTTCGCAGAATGATAGCATAGATGATCATACTGATGGATTGCCAAATTTACGCTGGGACTTAGCTTTCCAGTATCCGAATCCATTCATTCCGCAAGTAGACGGAATTATGATTGCTAACTTACGCCAGAACCCGTATAACGATGATGGCTCTATCACTATAAGCCTTTGTGATTATTCTTTTTCTATGCCGATAAAGGCAGGAACTGTATGGCATGCTGGGCACGATCCTATGGGATGGTTTATCCCTTTTGACGATAAAGGGCATACTCTCAATAAAGATAATGTACATGGGAAAGTTGTAAAGACAGTAAAAAATGTAACAAGCCAGCAATTTACCGCAATGACAGGAGTAGAAGGCATAGCGACAACTCAGTATTATGCAGATGGCACAATAGCAAACGTTGCCTTTGACAGTCCTTAATCTGAAAAATTTAAGCCAAAAATACGTATAAATTTAGGCTCCCCATTCCAATCTACGATAATTTTAGATACCGTTGAAGGATTATCGTTCGCTTCTCCGTGCAAAGTGATACTACCAATAGAAGGAATATCTATCATGGTTATTTGGGGGAGTAGCATCATTTTCAAATGCCATGAATCAAGAACTATACTTCCGTATGGCTCGAAGTAAGTAACAGTGGGTCCTCCAAGATCAAGGATAGGATCAAACATAATTAAAATTTTATCATAGTCTGTAATTGGATGACTGAGATTCCAGACGCTTGATTTACCTGCATATATTGTTTCAACCGTCGTTGGCTCTTTTGTCTTCTTTGAATCATTACAATTACAATTGTTCTGCGAAAATACCAATATGAAAATAAGCGACATTGAATTATCAACGTCGCTTATTTTTAGTATCCTATCGCAAACCAATGCAGGTATTGATTGTCTCTATGGTAGTCAGCCGCTTGTAAATTCACAATCATAGACTTTGTATCATAACTAACGACTTGCCACCAATCATTAGAATTCTCGATATCTGCATTCCTAGTCTCATCTGTTAGACTTATTGAAAATATCTTATGAGGAAACTCAATAGGGAATGTTATTTTATATTTAGTATCAATGTTATATGGACCACTCATTCCATATTGGATGATAAGACCATTATCTAGTCTTACATATCCAACGTCATCCGAGAGAGATGGAAAATACTGTCCAGATGTATTATTCTGCGAAAATACCAATTAAAAAAAGACCTCTCGGTAGTCGAAAAGTCCTTTTTCACTTTACACGCATAATATGGTGGTCGATTCTCATGGGGCTTGTCTCCACCAGTATAGGTTGTGGGGTCTAGAAGTGTCCCATGAAAAGATTTACGCGACTATATACATTAATATTTTTTTATTTATTTGGAGCAAATTCCATTGCCGCATATGGAGAAACCGGATTATAAGCGCTTATTACATCTCCCTTTTTTACAGGAATAGGTGTGTCACCGTAAATTTGAACATCGTTTATAAAGTAATGAATAGGGTAGTCTCTAATCGTAACTCCATTTCCTGCGATTTTTTTAGTCCAGACTATCCATCCATCATTAGGGATAATGTATGTTGATGCAGTCTCGAGATAAACGACATTGGATATTGAATCATATGGAAAAGACGTATTGTCCCCTCTACCTCTCCAGAAAACACCTATAGCCTTGCTGTAATCAGGAGTACCAATATTACTACCTTGCGAAGTGTTTGCATTCTGCGAAGATAGTGGTACTTCCAAACTATATCTGGACGTATTTTCGGCTGCCGCATTCGGCGTCCCGTCCTTCGCGCGGTATATCTCGATGCGCGCTATCTTGAGGTTATTCCCATCCTCCCCGTTGACCTTCGTGACCGTTGCGCCGTCCCCGACGCCGCTCACGCCGACGATGCTCACCTTGCTGTACCACTTGTCGCCCATGCCGCCTTCCGATGTCGTACCCGCGAACTTCGTCATGATTTCCTTGTCGTGGATGCCGTTCTTGTGGAATCCATTGTCATCGACGCCCGTCGCATCCGCGCTGTTGAAATCATTATACCCTATCTTGCGGATATACGCCGCCTCAAGCTCCGCCATCTGCCGCGCCTCGACCGCCGTCTTGCTCGCCGAGAGCGTCGTGAACTGGCTCGAAAACAGTGCGGCAAAGCCGACCGCCACGAGGCCGAGCACCACGATCTGCAAGATTCCTTCAATCAGCAGGAAGCCTTTCCGTTTCTTCTGCATCGGATATTCCCCCTCTCTCACATTCCGGTCGTACCCATGTGCGCGCCCATCGTGATGACCGGATACTCAATGGCAGCGAACATGATGACGATAGCGATATAGCACGGCACGAGTACCGTGATGCCGATCTTGTCGCCGATGGCAGCGACCGCCGTATCGAGCTTCTTCTTGTAGTTGTCCGCCTGCTTCTTCATGATGTCGCCGAGGTTGCCGAGGCTCGCGCCCGTCTGCACCATGACATAAAGGCTCGTATCGAGCATCTCGTAGGTGTCCTCCTTCTTGATGGCCTTGTCTATCGCCATGCCGTTCTGGATATGCTTCAAGGCGCGCTTTATCGTATTGCGCATATACGCATTGTCGATAGCGAGCGCGGTATAGGATAACGCTTGGCTCGGCTTGATGCCTGCCGACGTGCATAGCCCCATGACCTTACAGAAATTGTACTTGAGCCGGTTGAACGCCACCGGCTTCCATAGCGGCAGATTCATGAGAATCCACGAATACTGGTCGGGATACTTCCGCTTGAACTGGAAATAGAAGAACACCCCGCCTCCGATTAGAAGGAGCATCAGCCACCAGAGCGACGCCATGCCATTTCCGAGCGTGAGGACGATCCTCGTGATGAGCGGAAGCTCGATGTTCATATCTAAGAGCACGTTGCCGAGCTGCGGAATGATGTACGTAGAGCCGAGGAAGAACACAAGGATGATGCCGACCGAGGAAATCTTCGGGATGAACGTCGCCCGCTTGATGCGGCTGGCGATGTCAAGCTCCTGCTCCATCTGCGCGACAATCTCCGAAAGCATGGCAGGAAGCTGCCCCGTCTTCTGCGCGACCTCCAGAAGGCCGATGGCATAGGCAGGGAAGATCTCGGGGAACCGCTTGAGCGATTCCGCGAAATCCATGCCGTTCTGCATGAATCGGATCATCTTGCCGGTCACGGCATACGCGACCATATCCTTGTCGATGCTCTCGCGGTAGAGCCGCACGGCATCCGTCGGCGAGATGCCCGCGTGCACATAGTTCGACACGACATCGAAGAACTGGAGCTGATCGTGCTTCGTGAAAGTCTTCGTCGAATCCTCAAAAAACATACCATCATTCCTTCCTGCATCAGCAAGGATTCCTTGCTTCACCTTTAATCGCGGCCGATTTTCTGGATGACATCGGCAAGCTCCGCCTGCCCAGCCTGCACGAGGCTGATGCCCTTGTCCCACATCGAGACGAACCCGTGCTGCCGCAGGAGGTTCGGCACGCTGCGGAAATTGTTCATGTGCAGCAGCGCATCGCGAAGCTCGTCATCGAAGATGACATATTCCGGCACCGCGATGCGCCCGATAAGGCCGTCCTGGCACGTGCACGCCTTGCGGTCGGCCTCCGACCCGCGTTCGCGGAGGTTCGCCTTCGATAGTTCAGCGATCTCATGCTTCGTGAGCACCGACTTCTCATCCGCCGTCAGATGATGCGGCCTGGAGCACTTCGGGCAGAGCAGGCCGATGAGCCGCTGGCAGATGATGATCTTCATCTCGGCAAGGAGCGACATGCGCGAGACATCGAGATCCAGCAGGCGGTTGATCGTGCGGATGCAGTCGCCCGCGTGGATAGTCGAGAACATCTTGAGTCCCGTCTGGCAGGCGCGCATCGCGACGCCTGCATCCTCGCTGTCCCGGATCTCGCCATAGAGGATGATGTCCGGATCCGACCGCAAGGCCGACTTCAGGGCGACCTGCGACGTGAGAGACAGCTTCTCGTTCTCCGCAAGGCGCACTTCGACCTGCGTGTACCGCTCATCCTGATATTCGATCGGGTTTTCGATGCAGTAGACGACGAGGCGATGCCCCGTCTTCTCGGCAAGATTCCAGAGGTAGCCGATTTCCGCATAGAGCGCGGTCGTCTTGCCCGTGCCGACCGGGCCAGAGTTCAGGTAAAGCCCTGCACCGCCTCGGTAGAGCGTCTGGCGGATGTCCTTCAGATCCTTGCCGCTGTAAATCGTCTCAAGCGTCTTGCGGCTCTTCGTCTGCGGCTGGAAACGCACGTTCACCTTCTGCCGTCCGAGGAGCGCATTGCCGACCGGCACCGTCTCCAGTCGGCATTCCACGCGGACATCCCCGTGGTAGAACGTGAAATGCCCCGAGTTCGGCATCTGCGCGTTCGTGACATCCGCGTTGTTGGACGTATCGAGCTGCTTCAAGATATTGATGACGAGATTGCTCTCGTTGCTCTGGAACGTCCATTCATTCGTATAATCGACGATGAAGCCGTTGATGCGGAGCTGGACATAGATGCCTGCCGTATACGGCAGCAGGTGGAGGTCGGATGCGTTCTTCTCAATGCAGAAATGCAACAGGTCGAGCACCTTGTGCTTGAGCGGCGACGCGTCCTCCGTCGCGAGGGATTGCGACGCATCGACCTGCTGGTAGTTTGAAATATCGTAATACTTGTTGAGAGCCATCTGCACGTTGAGATCCGCGCTGATGAGGATTTCCACGGGGAAGCCGAGCTGCTGCCCGATTTCCCCGACGTGCTTCAGGCTGTCCGCCGTATCGGTGACGAGGAGCAGCTTGCCGTTCTCATCCTCCGAGACAGGGATCAGACGGTATTTCGCCGCCATGTCCTTCGGCAGCCGCTGGAGGATGGATGGCGAGATGTTCTGCTCCGAAAGGTCTTTCGGATAATAGAGGCCAGCCGCCTTAAGTCCGGAAAGCTCGACATCCTCATCAAGGACGGCATCCAGGGCTTCAGCATCGTCGTTAGGATTCGGTAATGCTTGAGACATAATCGGTTGCCTCCCAATTTTTCTTCTGCGCATCGGTAATCTTCTGATCGCTCTTCTTGAGCGACTGATAGATCTTGTTCGGGTCTACCGAGCTGTCCACGATATACGGCGTGATCATGATATAGACTTCCGTGTTGTCGCGCGAATGGCTGTGATAGCGGAAAAGCTCGCCGAGGATTGGCAGGTTCATGAGTCCTGGGATGCCCGAGAGGTTGTCAAGGTCATTCGAGGTCATGAGTCCGCCGATGACAAAGCTCTGCCCAGATTTGAGGTGCGCGCTCGTCGTTGTCTTGCGCGTCGTCATCTGCGGCGCGCGCGTATCGCCCTGGATGGACCACTTCGCGATGTTCGAGACTTCCGCCGAGAGCTTGAGCGTGATCTCGCTGTCCTCCGTGTTGATGGTCGGCGTCATCGTGAGCTTCGTCCCGATGCTCTGATACGTGACCGTGACGCTCGTCGAAGAGCCGGTATCCGTCTTCGTGAGCACCGGCACCTCGTCGCCGAACTCCACGGTGCCTTCCTGCCCGTTGAGGCTCATCACCATCGGGCGCGCAATGACCTTGCCCTTCGAGAGTTCCCGCGCGGCGGAGCTGGTCGCGCTGAACGTGAGCTTCGCGCCCCAGTTCCCCTTGAACACGCTGCCGTCGGCATCCTCGGAGCCTTCATGGCTGTACGTCGGGAGCGAATACTGGAAGCCGAGGTCGCGGGACTTCCCGTGATTGACCTCGATGAGCTGCGCGAGCAGCAGGCATTGCGCGACCGGATGATCGAGGCGTTCGAGGCGTTTCTTCGTCTCCTCGATCTGGTACGGCGTGCCGGTGACAGAAATCGTGCCGGTTTCCGCGTTCGCGTAGATGTTGCCCTCGTCGATGCCGAGGCTCTTGATCTCATCCTTGAGGTTCGCCTTGTTGATATAGCGGACATCGAACGTCTCGCTCTGCTTCATCTTCGTATCGTCGGAAATGATGATGTTGTTCCCGTCCGTCATCCAGTTAAAGTTGAACGCGCGGGAAAGATAGTCAAGAGCCTGATTGCACGTCACCTGATTGAGGTGGATGTAGACCGTGCCTTCCAGCGTCCCGTTGACGACCACGCCCTTCCCCGCGATCTTCGCGACGCCGTAGAGGCTCTGCGGAAGCGGCGTACCGCGCCAGTCGAAATTGTACCGTCCCTCCTTGATGGAAGGCTTCTCTGGCGACGGGAACATCGGCGCACCGATGGGATTTCCGCTCTTTGCCGCAGCCTTCGGCGGATTGGTGGTTGGAGCGGGCTTGTCGTTTGCGGAAGGTTCCGGCCTCTCGTCCTTCGGCGCGAAATCGCCGGTATGGTGATGATAGTCGTCGAGGATATGCTGGATGCGTTCCGAGAACGAAAGCGGCGACTCCTCGCTCTCGGCGTTCACCGCTGCGCCCGAGGACTTGCTGTAAGGCTTCGGCTTGTCCTTCGCGGCCTTGATGGCTTCCTTCTCGGCCGATTCCTTTTCCATCGCGCTCTTCTGCGCGCGGAGCTTCTGGAGCTTCGTTTCGGCCTCCGCGATGGCCTTCTCACGGGCATCCCCCTTGAGTATGGCATAATCGCGGTAATCAATGGGAGCCTTGTTCGCCGCGTCTCCGTTCGTATACAGGGCCGCCGTTTCCGGTGCTGCCTCCGCAGGCACCGCCGCCAGCAGCTCGCTTCCCCCGAGCAGCGATACGCCCAGCAGTCCCATGAGCACCGAACGCTGAAGTTTACTTTTCCGCATCATCCGAGTCCTCCTTTGATTCTGAGAACAGCTCTGGCGCATGTTGTTTCTTCGTCCGGATTGTCCTTCTTGTCGGACGAGCCTTCTTCTTGATTTCCATATCGTTTTCCCCTTCCTCACGGCTTGTATTGGATACTGGATCCGTCATCGAACTGGATGCCATCCCCGCCGATGAACGCGATGCGCTTGTTGTTGTACGTCTCGCCTTCCGACACGACGGAGCCGTCGCCCATGATGGCGATATTCCCATTCCCGCCGGTCATGACGCCAGAAACGGAAGGCCCGGCGGACGCTGGTGCGGATGCCGCAGGCGCGCTGCCGCCGGATGCAGGCGCATGAGCTGGCATCTGGAACGTCGGGAGGTTCGGGCGCGGCATCGAATACGGGATAACCGGAAGCCCGCCTGCATAGTGATAGCCGCCTCCGCCGCCTGGCGTCGCGCGGACGGTGCCGGTGCCGCCGACCGTCGGGAGCGTCATCTGCCCGTCAGCCCCGACGACCGGAGCCGCCGACGCTTCGACGAACGGGTTGACATTGAAGCTGTCAGGGAATGCGTCATCGTCGTTGAGCACGCTTGCGCCCGCCTTCGGCGCAGTATCGACCGGACGGTTGATGGCCTCCTGCTCGTCAGCCCAGTTCATGTAGAAATACCCGCCTGCAAGGCCGAGCGACGCGACCGCGACGAAAATAGCGAACCGCGTCTTGTGGATCTTTTTTCCCTTCCCGCCGTCCGCATTCTCTTTCTTCGGCGAAGGCTTTGCCTTCTTCGGCTTCTTCATGCCGCCGAAGTGGGAAAGGAAGCTGGAGAGCTTCGAAGCCTTGCGCGCAGGAGGCGCGGCTTCCTCATAGTCTGCCGTATCGTCCGCCGGTTCATAGGCCGCATCGGAAGGATTCTCCTCGCCGAACGCGTCCATCTCGCCGACATCATCGCCGAGCTTCGGCCCATCCCCCTTGCGCGGGAAAGCCTTGCGGACGGCATCAAAGAAACTGCTCATGCTCTTCACCCCTTCGTGTAGACGCGGTACGTAATCGTCGCATCAATCAGCCCGTCCTTCGGCTGGAGCTGGAGCTGGATGATGTTGAGGAGCGCGTCGCGGCTATGGAAATTCTTGAGATAATCCACGATGTTCTCATAAGACCCGGCAAGCGTCAGCGCATAGGCATAGACGTTCGGGTTCTTGCTGTCTGGCTGCAGAGCCTTCATGTTGAGCAGGTTCAGCGAATGCGCCTGCGCCTGATAGAGGAGATCCGTCTGCACGTTGCCGAGCTTGTCTTTCGGGATAGGCCGGTATTTCTGCTGATCGAGGAAATCCACATGCGACTGGAATTTCTCGATGGTCGCGTGCATCTCGGCCTTCTGCGCCTCAATCTGGCTTGCCTCGCGGTACGAAAGGATGAGCTGCGAGGTCGAAAAGAGGAAAAGTCCCGCAAGCACAGCGGTCAGGCCGACGAGGAAGAAGAGTTTCCGGCTGCCGTCAAGGTTCTTGAGCGATGCAAGCGAGCTAGGTGATAGCTTCATTTCCCGTCCCCTCCTGTCTTTGCCGATCCATCCTCGCCTTTCGAGATGGAAATCTTCGCGGTCTTGAAGCCCTTGTTGTCCGACTGAATATCGGTGATGGTCGGATACACGATGAACTTCCGGTCATCGAGGCGGCTCCGGAAATCCTGCAAGAGCATCTCGTTGCCGGTGATGGCCGTGACTTGGATGTAGTTCTTGAGCGCGTCCTTCTGTGCCGGGTTCTCGTTGCCGATATGGATGTCCGTGAAGCCCACGCCATCCGGTCTGGAATCGACGACCTCGGCAAAGCCGCGCACCGGATCGTTATGCTCGCCCGCTGCCTTCTGGATGAGCGAGATCTCGTTATCCATCGCCTCAAGGTCTTTCTGTGCGGCCTCGTAATCCGCCTGCAAGGCCGACGGGATGGAAGCCGAGCTGAAATAGAGGATGCCGGCGACCTCGCAGGCCGTGAGCGTCACAAAGACCGTGGAAAGCGCCTTGCAGCTCCGGAGCAGCACGCGCTTCCATTGCCGCCGCTTCGCGGCATCCTGCGCGTCCTTCGGCAGCAGGTTGCCGGAATGGATATGGATGAACGACGGGAGCGACGCATAGAGGAAGCCGTCGTCCTCATTGCTCTCCTCGTCCTCTTCGCTGCCGCCGAGCAGGCGCGCATTCTGGAGGAGCGTGCCGGTTGCCGCCATCCAGAGCACCTGATCCTGCGGCTCAAGGAGAAGCGCATCCACGAACTCTGGGAAGGCAAGCTGCTCCTTTGCGGCGCGCTGCGTGATGGCGGGAATCTGGAGGATGTCCGGATTCTCGTCAAGGACGATGTACTCCATATCCGTCCGCATCTCGGCATACGTCTTCGAGCAGGCGTAATCGTTCGCCGCGAACGTCGAAGTCACCTGCCGGTTCGCGCCCGTCCCCGCCTTGCGGAGGCTTTCCTCCGTCAGCATCGGCGCGTCCGTGCGGAACACGCCGCCAGCCGGGTTGTAGGTCACGATGGACGCGTGCGCGTCGAACATCTCGACGATGGCGTAATCCCGATCCCATTTTCCGAGCGCGCGGATGAACGAAAGGCTCGCAGGCTCGACCGAGATCAGCGCGACGCGCTCTTCCTTCGCCGCCTCGACGAGGCGGTAGATATAAGACTTCTTGAGCAGGTAGACCGTCTGCTTCTGCGAGGCAGGCGGCACCGTGACGATCGGCATCCGGTAGATGAAATCTTCGAGCTTCTCATCGGACGGCAGCGCATTCGATACCGTGTTGATGACGCCCTCCTGGCTTACATCATCGACGGCCTCGACGAACGAGAACAGGAAGTCCGGCAGGACGAAATACACATCGTCGCCGAAAATATCGACCTTCCCGCGCAGGTTCTGGAACATCGACTGGAGCCTAGCCTGTGCGGATTCCGCCTCCCGTTCAGGAGCCGTCACCGCATCGAGATAGGGTTCGGTTTCGAGGACGGTTTCCACTTCGAGCACGCCGTCTTTCCGGCGTTTGGCCGCGACGACCTGCGTGCGGTCCGGCCGCAAATATAAACTGATCAAAGGAAATCCCCCTTAAATCTCTCTCACCCCTGGATCCAGGAATCCAGCTTCGCGTTATGGAGTGCCTGCCGGACGGCTCCCGTCGCGTGGATGACCTTGAAGTTCTCCGCGCCGATCTGGCGGCGCACCTTGATGAACTGCCGGTCCACCGACGAGTCGATAAACGTCGTCGTCGCGAAATCGACGATGACCTTCTTGCACGCAAGATCCGTGAGCGCGGTCTTGAGTTCCTGCCCGACTTCGAGCGTCTGCACGAGCGTATAGCGTCCCGAAACGGCAATGATGGCGGTATCTCCCTCAACGGTGATGTATTTCATGATTGTTCCTCCCCCGAATTTCGGTTTAATTCGATGATGATAGCGGAAACGTCATCGTGCTTCGCGATGGCCGCTTCCGAGACTTCCTTGTCGTGGAAGACGAGTTCGTAGAACCCGTCCGAGCTGAAGATGACGGAATTGATGCCCGCAAGGTCAATCTCCTCCTCTTCATAGGTCGCATCCGGCTCGTAGCCGATGAGATAGCTTGAGATCGACCGCACCCGATACTGGTTCTCCCCATCCTTGCGGGTAAGGATTCCTGGGATGCCTGCCGCGCAGTAGCGGAGCAGGTTCTTCTTGCTGTCGACGTGGAAGACGATGGCGCTCACAGGCTCGGGATCCGTGTCGATGCTGAACGTATCCGCATTGACATCGGCCATGACCTTATCCAGCGTCTCATAGCCGTCAAGCCCCATCTGGTAGAGCTTGCACGCCTTCTTGAGGAGCGTGCGGATGGAGCCGCATTGCGAGAACGAAACGATGTCATGCCCCGTGCAGTCGAAGAGCAGCCCGTAGAGGCCGTTCTGGTCTTCGCCCGTCCAGTAGTCGAACCCGTCGCCCGAAAGCTCCGTCATCGGACTGAAGATGTTGTTGACATGGAAATGGTTCGTCTGGACAGGCGGCGGGAGCTGGGAATACTGGAGCTTCTTTGCCCGCGCAAGCTCCGCGCTGTGCAGCGTCTCCATGTATTTCTCGTCGTAGAACCGCGTGATCTGTGCATGGAGCTGCTGGCGGAACTCCTCTTCCGAAGTCCGGACGAGGAAATAATCGGCCTTCGCGTTGCGGAAGATGCTCGAAAGGTTGTAGAGATAGATGGTCGTGTCCTTCCCGAGCCTGCCGTCCTTGATGGTCGTCGTGAAGCTCATGCCGCGCATGTCGGGAAGGTCGTCATCGACCACGAGGAGCGTCGGCTTGAGTTCTTCGAAGCGGGCAAGTCCGCTGATGCCGGTCGTTGCCGAATGCACCGAAACCTTGTACTTCATCGTCCATTCGGAAAGCCATCCGGCGACCTTCTGCGGTGTACGGGAGACGACGAGAATCCGTTCTTTCCGGTTCACAGAATCACCCCATGTTCCTTGATGTAGAAGCGCGGGAGCAGGAGGTCGATGCGCGTCGCGCGCGGCTCGCGCTCCTCGTCCTTCTTGTCCGCCTTATCTTCCTTCTTCGGCTCAAGATACGCGAAGAGCGTGACGCTCTGCCCGCGATAGTCGAAATATACGGAATCGCATCCCGTCAGCATATACCAGATGCCTCGGCTCGCGTCGATGGAGCCGAGATGATCGCCCCAGTCCTTCGCGGCGGTATCTGGATCTTCGAGGAGCTTCTGGAGCTTCTTGCGGTAGGAATGCACGTCAAACGGCGTCGTCCTTGCATAGACCGTCGTGGAGATGGATACGGGGCTTATCTGCAAGGTCAGCCGGATTTCCGCCTCCGTCAGCCCTTGCAGGCTGTACCTTGCTGCATTGCATACCGCTTCCGTCACCGCGATGCGGTAATCGTAGTTGTCGAAGCCGAACGCCTTCTGGTAGATGGCATCGAGCTTCTCGGCGACGGCATCGAAGTTCTGATACCCCGTGAACGAAAACGAATAATGTTCCAAGTTAGCCCTCCTTCTCCTATTCGGTCAGCAGCGGTACGACGCGACAGAGGATGCGGTCTTGCGGCACGGTGCCGGTATACCGGCCATCGAACGAGTGCGCATCCGTGCCGACCGGCAGGAACTCCCCTTCCGGCACGGAGAACCAGCCGTAATGCTGCGGGAGCGGAAGCCCCTTCCCGTCCGTAGTCGAGACAGGGCCGCTTGCCTGATAATCGACGATGAAGCTCTGCAAGTCCTCGCCGGGGCGTGCGGCATACTGCGTGCTAGGGCCGTATGCGTGCTTGACGAAAGTCATGCCGCTCCCCTCTGGATTCCATCCGCGCGCCGACACGAACTCCTGCACCGCATCCGGCGGAAGATAGGCGACCGTATCCCCGTTCCGGAAATCCTTCCCTGGGATAGCGACATAGATGCCGTCCGGCAGGCTGTGGGTCGTATTGATAAAGACAAGCCGGGGAAACGGATTCTTTTCTGGATGCAGCGAGCAGAAGTAGAAGCCACCGGCAGCGAGCGCGGTGAGGCAGTAGATCATGGCGCGTTTCCACGGCTTTTGGAGAGATGACGAATTCAAAAGCAGAAGCCTCCTTCCTTTTTCCCTACCTTACCCGAGATTCGAATAAAAAACGTCGCGTCTTTTTCGTTTTTTCACACAAAAAAAAGAACCTGTCCAATTCTGGACAGGCCATAGAAAAAGGGAAAATCCAAAGGTTAAGAAAAAAACGGCTTCTCAGCGCGGGCGCGTCTCGCACCCGCAGCTGTCGCAAGATCCAGGATGATCCTGCTGATGCCCGCAGTTCGGGCATTGGTAATCCGCATGCACCATGTACGTCACCTCCTCAAAAATCAAGCACAGACAGCAACGGTATAGCCTAAAGCCCGAAGTTTTTCCTTCAGGTCGAGGTTATCGAAGAGCGGCATCTCGGCATTCACCGTATCGGTGGGATGCAGGAGAATCGTGAACCGATCCGGCGAGAACTGCCGGTGGAGCTTTGCCGCATCGAGTGGGCAGAACGGGTCGAACGCCAAGGCAATCTGCTGCTCGTCCTGAAGCTCCGGCAGATGCTCGAAGAGCTTCACGAGCGACGCAAGCCCGAAAGGATGCCCGTAGAGCTTGCTCCGGCTCCGCTCCGACGTACTCCCGAGCATCAGCGTGAGCGTGATGCGGTTCTTGTACCCCGTGTTCATGAGGTTCACGAGGGAATTGAGATACCCCGGCACGTCCGCCTCATTGGGAAGCGTCGTCGAAATCTCAGGCTTCACGATGATTTCCCGCGCGCAGAGCTTCGTAAGGAACAGCACCGTATTGAGGCTCCAGACAGGATCTTCCGCAAAGCGGACGACCGTCCCCTTCGGCACGCCGTCCGGGAACTGCGCATCCATAGTGGCAAGCATCTCGCGCACCTTGTACCGCGACCCGTCCGGATACCGGACAGGGATAGTCAAACAATCAGCCATTTTCTTTTTCCTCCTTCCTGAAAATTTTGTCGCGCGGAATCTGCGACACATAGACGGCGGCAATGGATGCGCCGCTGCAGAAGAGGGACATCAGGAGCGCGAGCGGATGCATGAAATCCGGCAGGAGCGCAAGGAAGAGCATCCCGCCGAACCCGAAGCCGAACGCGGCAGCCGCGCACCGCTCCAGTAGGAAGAACCGTACGCGCTTCCCCTTCGGCATCCCGAAATACGTGGCGAACAGGCATACCGCAACGAACAGGAGCGACGCGTCAAGGAAGAACTCACAGAGCGCGGAAAAATACATCTCGAAATCAATAAACATAAGGGCGGACCTCCTCTTCGTATTCGTGGAGCTGATGCGAAACCTGCGAGATCGAATACGCGCAGCGTTTCGCAAGCGTCGTGACTTTGATGTTCGGATTGCAGATCTTCTGGAAGATGATCTCCGAATGCGTCCCGCGCTGATGATGGCGGACATACGCATCGAGGTGCTGCATGAGAGCCGTATACTTCTCCAGCCGCACGTTGATGCCGTCATAGTAGCACGCATCGACGAAACGCCGCTCCGGGTCTATGGTGTCGATCATCGTGATTTCCTGCCCGAGGATTTCCAGCATATTGACGATCTTCGTGCGGGAATAGATGTCCTTGATGGACAGGTGGTACTGCATATAATCATAGATCTGCTCGCAGATGGAGACATGCCATTTGTTGAGCTGACTCGACGAGGTATGCAGCCGGAGGGCCGTATCGACGACCGAGAGCCGCTTCTGATACCGGAAGAGGATCATGCGCCGCTTCTTCTCGTCGATGTCGTTGAGGATGATGTCCACGATCAGGGAGCCGATTTTCTGCTTCAGAATCCGCATCAGCGTCTTCTTGATATTCGGATTCTGCATGGAGCTTTCCTGACAGAACAATCGGATGGTATCGAGGTTCTGCCTCGATGCCAAGGACTTCTGGAAATGCCGTTTCAGGAGATTCTGCGCGATATTCACGCCGAGATTCGTTTGATTCTTCATGTATCGCCTTTCTCTAACGCTAAACTCTCAAGATTCCCTCTCTCACTCCCAGAGCGTCAAGGGATCCACATACGTATAGCCGCCGTCCTCGCTCCGCACCATGTACTCAAGGTGCAGATGCGGGCCGGTCGAATAGCCGGTCGAACCGACGTAACCGATGATCGTGCCTGCAGGAAGCTCCTCGCCTCCCGACACGTTGAGGCTTGCCATGTGGCCGTAGCGCGTGTAAGCGTCGATGGCCGGATGATACGCGAGCACCTGATTCCCGTACCCGTCATCAAAATTCCCCGCCTCGACGATCACGCCGTCGAACAGCAGCGCGACCGGCGTGCCATAATCATAGCCGAGATCCACCCCGGCATGGAACTTGTACTGCCCGGAGATTGGATGCCACCGCCAGCCGAATGGGCTGGTGACGGGAAGATCCTCGGCAGATGCCGGAAGCGCGGGCATAAGGAGCGCAAAGAGCATCAGGGCAAGCAGCAGTTTCTGTTTCACAAAGCGTCATCATCCTTCCTCGGAAACCGCGACGCGAGCAGGAAACGCTGCGTCGCAAGCTCATGCAGGCACGCATCCCATCTTGCGGCATCCTCAAGCCGATGCGCTGCTAGGAGCGTCGCCTTATGCTCTTCCGCAAAAGCCGAAAGCGCATCGTAGAAGCCTTTCGTCTGGACGAGCACCCATTCCTTGACGGCAAGAGCCGTCGTGCTGTCCGTGATAGGGAATTCATGCACCGCGAACGTGAAGTCAAGCGGCGGGAGCGGATGCTCCGAGATAGGAGCAGACTCTGGAATGGGTTCAGCTTCCGGCATAGGTGGCGGAAGCTCTGCCGCCTTTCCCTTCGCTTCACTTGCAGCCGGTGGATGGAGCTTCCGGAGGAACGCCTTGACCGCGCGCTTCTCGCGGATTTTCCCGCTTTCGAGCGCGTCCAGCACCTCATCCTGCCACGCATGCGGATATGCCGCAAGGCTTTCCCCGAACGTCGCAGGGATCTTCCGCGCATCCATCGCCGAAACGACGCGGGCAGAAAGTTTTTTGAGTCCTTCGATGCGGTGGATGGTCGTCTCGGAAACGCCGACCTGCTCCGCAAAGAACGTGCGGAAATTGCCTTTGTGGCCGTGCGCCTTCGCCTGCTGATACGCCTGAAAGGCTTTCGCCCGCTGCTCATCGAACAAGCGGATTTTCTCATGCACGGGCTTATGTTTATCCTGTCTCACCAAAACGCCCCTCTCTCTTTTCCCGTCTGGTATGGCCCAAACGGAGAATTTATGCTAAAATGAAATTGAGCCTTGATTTCTTGCGCCGGTTATGATATCATTTAGGTCTTTTTTTGTACGTCATGCCGAGCGCATCCTCACAGTAATCCTTGAAGCTCTGCCAGAGTTCCGTATCCGAGCGGACACCCGTGGTATAGCAGGTCGAATCCGGCAGGAAGAATGCGAAATCGACATGGAAGAAGCGGCAGAGCCGTTCAAGCGTCTCAATCGTCTTCGGCTTCGTCCGCTCGTTCTCCCAGTTGAACACCGTCCGGCGCGTGAACCCCGTGCGGTCGGCAAGCTCCGACCTTGACAGGTGGTTCCGCTGCCGCAGGAACCGGATTTTCTGCCCGAAGCTGATGGTGTGGATGAAGTGCATAAGTTCGTCATCGCTGAGATTCATACGGCGCGCCCACCTTTCTTCTTCGGCGGCTGGAAGAACTGGACGAGCGCATTGCGCTGCTCTTCGAGGAGCAGGTGCAGGGCTGCCAGTCGATCCTCAGAAAGGGAGTCAAGCACCGAAGAATTCGAGAACTGTCGGAAGAGTCGCTGCAAATCCTGATGGATCTGCCGCTTCGCCATCCCGTCCGCCGAATCGAGTCCGTCCTGCTGGATGGCGAGGAATGCGCCGAGTTCCTGCTGAAGCTCGCGCAGGTAGTCGAGGAGTTCCTGCACCTTGCTCATATCGGACTTGTCGTAGTTCGATAGGAAAATCTCCTCGGTGATAGGCCGCATCGCATCGCGCGACTGGCTGATGAACCGGTCGATGAGATCGGCAAGATACGTGATATGGCCGTTGTCGATGATGCACCGCAGCCGCTGGTTCTCATCGCGGAGCAGGCGGTTCGCCCGCTTGACCTCCTGATAGTCTGGCGGTTCGACCATGCGCTCGCGCGTGATGGTCTGGACGGCACCGGCCTCGCGCAGCCGCTGGAGTTCCTGCCGGAGCGCGGTGATGGTCCGGAGAAGGCCCTGCTCGCGCTCACGGGAATCCGATGCGGCAGGCGGGAGGCTGGACGGAAGGACAGGCTGCATGGCATGGGCTGATGCGCGGTTTTCGTTTGGCATACGATTCCTCCTTGATGGATTCAGGCATCCTGCTGTGGCGGATTGTCATTCGGCTTCGGACGGACAGGCAGCACCTTGAACTTCGAAAGCCCCGAAACGCGCTCGAACGCGCCCTTGCCGCCGGATGCGAGCTTCTCCAGCGTCTCGCTGTTCTGCTTGCGCTCGATGTCGCGCTCGACCCCGGCTTTGTAGATGCGCATGAACTGGGCGCGCGCCGTGTTCATCTCGGCGGGCTTGAGATTGATCAGCTCCAGCTTGCCGAACTGCTTGACGGCCTGCTCGACAAGCGGATGCGAATACGTCCAAGGCTTGTACACGTGGTTGTGCCGGACATTCTCCATCGTCTCCATCCACGCCTCGCCCGCGGACGGATAGCCGAGCCGCTTCCCGTCCGCGATGGCCGCGAAATCGCGGAGGCTTTCGATGGCCGAGACAATCTCTGCCACACGCGGGAAGAACGTGGCGGTCTTGAGGAGCTTGAGCATCGCGGCACTCACCTCTTCCGGCTCGTATTCGGCAAGCGCGCGGGCATACAGGAAAATGGAACGCTCATCCAGTTTGTTCCCTGGGAAGATGGCAAGATACGGCGTCAGAGTCTTGACGTGCATCGTCATTCTCTCGGTTTCAGAACGGAAGCTGGCCATAGGGCATATCTCCTTTCTCTTCTTCACGGCTAAATTGTTCGATGAGCGCAAGTGCACCCTGCCCTGCCTGTTCGGCAGCTTCGCTTGCCGTCATCGGTCGATACCCGCCGCCAAGCTTCGAGGAAGAATGCTTCGGTTCATCCTCGCGGAGCGGGTAAATATCTTTCCAGCCATTCATGAGGCTTCGGTTGACGATAGCCGTCTTCTTCGCCTCGTCTCCTGGAGCGAATTCTTCGAGATGCTGGAGAACGAGGGCTTCGGTATATTCGGTGAGCGGGGAAGTCGTCCCCTGCTTCTGCTTGCGGTATTCGAGAAGAGCGGTCTTGAGCGGAGAATCCGGAAGGCGATCGAACGGCAGAGGCACATGAGGGACTTCGTTTTTCGCGCGCGTGTCTTTTGTAGTACCCCTTTGTATAGTATTATTTTGTATATTAGTAAGTTTGTTAGTTCTAACAAGTCTGTTTGTTGGTTCTGGCAAACTATAGTTTGTTGGTTCCAACAAGTCAGTTTGTTGATTCTCACAAACTGGAGATTGGTGGCCGAACAAGGCCAGCCCCTCGTCAGAAAGCGTGTACCACGTCGTATTTTTCATGGTCTGCGCGTTGAAATGGCCCTTTAAGACTAGGTCATTCTCGACAAGATGCTTCAAGATGGTTCGGATATTCTGGACCGTCCAGAAGGGGAATTGCTGGGAAAACGCTTCTAGGCTGTTGTAGGTCCAGTAACGGCCATCTTTGAGATTGTGGTTGTTGGATTCATTCTTGAACACCCAGTAAGCAATGGATTTTAGCATAATGGACTCATTGAGTCCGATTTTCGATGCCAGATCATTGTCCACGATGTGCTGGAACATTCGGCCATTCATACGGAATACCTCCTTTATGAAATAAATCATTATGAATAAAAGCCATACTTAATTACACATTGACACAATAATTATTATAGTAATAATTGTATTTATACGTATTCCATTGTATTATGTGGAATATCATCCATAAGTAATAAATAATTATATATGGAAGATACCCTTTTTATTGCTGATTTATGGAATAAAATATTATTTTTATCCGCATTTTACTATTTATTACTATAATATGTATTTATATGTTATGTAGTATATTATTTATTGTAATTTTACATACATAAAGAAATGGGGAATGAAAAAATGAACGAACTCGATCATGCGGCTACGGTCTGCCAGAATTTCAGCAAGAACGTCCGGAAATACCGGCTGGAGAAAGGCATATCCCAAGCGGATATGGCAAAGGCAGCCGGAGTCTCCCAGGGGACGTGGTTCCAGTATGAGAACGGAAACCGCATCATCCGCCTCGACGCCCTGCTCCGCATCAGCGATTACTTGCAGGTTCCCCTCCTCGAACTGCTGGAAGGGAAGCCGCAGGTGACGTTATCTCCGGAAAAGCAGGCATTCCTGCGAAAATACGCGAAGCTCGACAAACGCGGCAGGAAGACCGTCGAAGAGCTGATGGACTGGGAACTCCGCTTCTCGGTCTAAACTGCCGTGTGCAGGATAGGCACAGGATGCTGGGGATCCGTGAGATCCATGCCATCGAGCGAGGCCATCCACGTCTCAAGAGCGCGGCGGCGCACCTTGAACTGCCCGTTGAGCTTCGTGCCGGGGAGCACCCCCTGCTGGATGAGGTCATAGACCGCATTCTTGCCAATCTGGAGCGTGTCGGCGACCTCGCGCACCGTCAGCAGGGAATCCGGTTCTTCTTTGGCTGGGAGCGACGCCGCGAGCGACTGCGCGGAGCGTGCAATCGCATGCGTGAGCATCAGCTCAAGATTCGCTTCGGTCATAGATATCCTCTCCTTTCTGCAAGGCCTCGTCCGTGAAGAACGAATGGAACGGGCATTGATGCCTGCAATAGTCGATGACGAGCTGCGGCGCGCGGTAGGCTTTCGCCATCAGCGCGATTTCCTCCGGCTGCGGTTTCCGTTTACCGCTCTCGATGAGCGCAAGATTCGTATTGCAGATGCCGATTTCCCGAGCGGTCGCGGCGCGCGAGACAAACACATCGTCAAACACCGTCGCGGCTATCCGCGCACGGAAATACGGATTCTGTAAGATGGCTTTTGAATGCATCAGCATAACCACGCCTCCTCAGTCTTTCTTCTGTGCGCCCCAAATCTTTTCAACCGTTGTCCCGAGGGACTTCGCGATGCGGAGCGCACTCTGCACGGTCGGCTGTGAAGTGTCATATTCATAACGCTGATAAGACCTCATAGGGATACCGGTCTCCATTACGACCTCAACCTGAGTTTTGCCGATGCGTTCTCGATAAGCCTTCAACGAGTTCTTATTCATGGTATCACTTCCTTCTTTTAGAACGTCATATTTGACGTTATCTAAATTATATAGCGTCATATTTGACGTGTCAAGGGCAAAGGGGAAATTTTTATGGAATTTGCGGAATCGCTGAAACGCTTTCGGAAAGAAAAGCGTTTGACGCAGAAACAGATAGCCGAAACCATCGGGATACGGGAACGTTCCTATCAACGGTATGAGCACGGCGAAGTGAAACCGTCCATCGACATGGTGCGGCGCATCGCCGATGCCTACAACGTTTCCATCGACTACCTGGTCGGGCGTACCGACAATCCCGAAATAAGCCGTTAAGCCGGTTTCACCTGCAAGGCATCGCCCCAAAGCTCCTCCACCGACGACCGCAGCATCTTTGCCATCTGCACCGCGATGCAGGCGTTCGGGATGCGTTTATAGGTTTCGTAGCGGTTGTAGGAACTGAAAGAAATCTTGAGCGTTGCCGCCATTTCTTCCTGGGAGAGATTCTGCTCCTTTCGTTTCTTGAAAATCAGAGTGTGCGATTTCATAGCAATCAGTCCTTTCTTTTCCGGTGACTTTCTTTCTGCCACTGATATTAGCCGAATAGCTATTCTGAATAACTCATTTTTTTCGATCATTTTCATAACAGCTTTTCCATACGGTCATATTGATATTATACGCCGCAATTAGGCGGTACGTCAAGAACTGGAGGTGTGTTTTTATGCTTTTATCTGAACGATTATTGATGCTCCGCAAAAAGGCAAACAAGAAACAGAAGACGGTTGCAGATGACTTAAATCTATCGCCGACGAGCTACCAACGGTACGAATATGGATCACGGAATCCAAGTATTAACCTTGCAGCGAAGATTGCCGATTATTATGATGTTAGCCTGGATTACTTAGCGGGACGAACCGATATCCCGAATTGGTCTATGGAATTCCTGTCAAAATTCACGGCAAAAGACGATCAGGAACGGGAACTGCTGCGCATTTTCCGTTCCATGATGAATGAGAATCAGCAGTCCCTGCTCGACTACGCGAAATACATGAAAATGAAAGACCAGGACGAGCAGAAAGAAAAAGAGAATATCGGCTGATCCACTCCCCATTCCATGTCATCCACGGGAAAAAGAAATAGTTCTGGATTTTCCTGCAAGAAAGTACTATACGATAAAGTATCATTATCAGGGTTCTGATGGAATTATTGGCTAACGAATAATTCCATCAGAACCACGGCCGCGCCGGAGAAAAAACTCTGCTATACTGAAAGAGTCAAGATGCAAAGAAACCTTTGCACCTTGACTCTTTTTCTATCGTCTGAGGGAGGTCACTATATGCAGCCATTCATCAAAGAAGCCGAGAAGCGCGTGCACGTCTTCGGCAGCGGCAGGAACTGGGGCTACCGCTTCGAGCGGGCAAGCATCGACGGCCACCGCCGCCGCACGCAGAAAACCGGTTTTTCCTCGGAGCGTGCCGCAAAGAAAGCAGGCATCCGGGCCTACGAGAGCTACCAGACCGGCGGGAAGCCGGAAAATACGCAGAAGATCCTCTTCTCGGATTACCTCGACCTATGGTTTGACCGCACCAAGCTCTACGCGAGGAACAATACGCTCGAACTCCGCGAAAAGAACATCCGCCTGCACATCAAGCCAATCCTCGGCGCATATCCGCTGTTTGCCATCCAGCCGGATCACATCGAGAAATTCGTGCAGGAGAAGCGCAAAAGCGGCTTCTCCTATGAAACCGTAGACCGGATGCTTTCCTGCATCCATGCAGCCCTCGACTATGCAGTATGGCCGATGCAGCTCATCAAGAAGAACCCTGCCGCGCACATCCGCGTCCCGAAGAACGGGATCGCGCAGCCGCGCCTCGCGCGCAGCCCGCGCCGCCGTCTGGAAGACGACGAAATCCGGCAGCTTTTCCGCTGGTATCCGTTCGGCAATGCGTTCTATATGCCCTTCCTGCTTGCCCTCTACTTCGGCACGCGGATAGGAGAAACCATTGCGCTCACATGGAACGACTGTGACGAGGAAAAGCGCATCCTATCCGTCCATCATCAGATTCAGCGGCTCACGCGCTACGGGAAGCCGAAGATGCATTACTATTGCGACCCCAAGACCGAGGAGAGCGTCCGTCCGCTGCTCTTCGATGAGAAAGCCATGCTTCCCCTTCTCCGCCGCTGGAAGCGGCAGCAGGAGGCAAACGAGCGCGGATACGGCGACGACTATTTCTATAACTACCTCGTCCCAGCCGTCGATTACGAGGGACGGGCTATCTGGCAGGTCGTCGCCCTGGAGAAGCGGCAGGAAGCCCCAGGGCCGCGCCTAGACCTCATCTGCACACACCCCAATGGGAAGTACCTCAAGCAGGAAAGCATCACCTACCAATGCCGCAAGATCCGGCAGCGCGGCATCGAAGGCTTCGACTTCCATACCCTCCGCCATACGAACCTCACGATACTAGGCGAAAGCCAGATCGCGCCGAGCGGCATCATGGCACGCGCAGGCCATGCCGATTACCAGACAACCCTGAAATATTACATGGACCGCAGGCCGGAGATGCAGGAAGCCCCTGTGCGCCGGATGGCCGAGCAGATGAAGCACCTGTTCAGAAAGGAGGAGCAGGAATGAAGGACAACCCCATAAACCACATCCGCACCTTCCGGCGCGGCAGTACATGGTCTTACCGCTTCGAGAAAGCGCGGGAAAGCGGAAGAAGGCAGCGTGCGCAGCGGGGAGGCTACGCAACGCAGGAGGACGCGCTTCTGGCGGGCATCCGCGCCTATGAAGCCTATATGGCAGGAGAAACCGAGGAAAGCCCTGCGATGAGCACCGCCGACTTCCTGGACTTATGGTTCGACCGCACCAAGCTGAACATTCGGAATGCCACGCTGGAACTACGCGAGAAGAGCATCCGCCTGCACCTGAAGCCCTTCTTCGGTGCCCTGCCGCTGACGGGCATCAGCCCGCAGCGCATCGAGGACTTCGTGCAGGAGAAGCGCAAAGGCGGCTATTCCTATCAGACCGTGAAGAAGCTCCTCTCCGTCCTCTCCGTCGCGCTCGACTATGCGGTATGGCCGATGCAGAAGATAAGCGAGAACCCCGCAAAGCTCGTGAAAGTGCCGGGAAAAGAATTTGCGCCGCTCTCGAACCGTGCCGCGCGCAGGCGGCTTGAAGAGGATGAGATTGACAAGCTGTTTGAGCTGTATCCCTTCGGGACGGCCTACTACATGCCCTTCCTCCTTGCCCTCTACTTCGGCACGCGCCTCGGCGAGACGATAGGCTTCACGTGGGACGACGTAGACTTCGAGAAGCGCATCCTCTATGTCCGCCATCAGATCCAGCGGCTGGCGATGCACGGAAGGCATGACAAGCAGTACCTCTGCCCGCCGAAAACAGGAAGCAGCATCCGTCCCCTCGTGTTCGAAGAAAAAGAAATGCTCCCGCTCCTTCGCCGCTGGAAGCACCAGCAGGAAGAGAATGAGCGGAAGCTCGGCGAGGACTATTACTATAACTATCTCATATCGGCAGAGGACTATCAGGGACGCCCCATCCAGCAGATCATAAGCCAGAAGAAGCGGTTCAAGGTAAAAGGCACGCGCGTCGATTTCCTCTGCACGCATCCGAACGGCAAGCATCTCTGCCAGGAAAGTTTCTCCCACGTCTGCAGGAAAGCACGGGAGCACGGAATCCATGACTTCAATTTCCATACCCTCCGCCATACCTGCCTCACGATGCTCGCAGAATCCGAGATTCAGCCGACCGACATCCTGGCACGCGCAGGCCATACCGATTACCGGACGACATTGACCTATTACGTAGATAATCGGCTGGAGATGCAGGAAAGGCCCGTGGAAATCCTCGGCAGCAGGCTAGAAAACCTTCTAGGCGGTCAGGCGGCATCACGCAGGGAGACAAGGATGGACGACCATCCTTGAAAGCAGCTTTCAAGAGCCAAGAGAAGGCAGAGCCAGCAAGGGAAGAGGCAGAAATCTGAACAGTCGCCCCGGGAACCATTGCAGCGTCGGGATGTCTCCGGCTTCTTTTTTCTGCGTCACTATATCTCTCTCCTAATATCGAAAAAAGCAGGCTGAACAGCCTGCTCAAAACATGCAATGCTGCGCGTCAGGACCCCAAAAGGCTCAGGAACCAGCTGGCATTCTTGTTGTTCTGTGCCAGCATCGCCATGGCGGCCTGCGCCAGTACGTTTTCTTTGGTATACGAAAGGATCTCGCTCGCCATATCCGCATCGAGCAGCGTCGACTGCGCGTCGAGCAGATTCTCGCTCTGCACGGTAAGGTTGCTGATGGTGTAATCCATGCGCGAGGACAGCGCGCCGACGGTCGTCGACTGGTCGAGCACACGGTTCAGCGCTTTGTCCAGCACATCCATCGCCGCATTAGCGCCTTTCTGCGTCGTCACATCGATGACGGTGCCGTCTTTACCGCGGAGCCCCAAGGCGGTCGAACGGATATCCCCCAGATCCATACGGATATTCTGGTTTGCCTTCACGCCGGTCTGGATGTTCAGCGCCTGATCGCTGCGCTCATCCTTCGCCTGAATGGTTTCAGAGAAATCGTCCAGCGCGGTATTGACGGATTTCTTCATGTTGCCCTGGCTGTCCATGATGCCGATAGTGAAGCCCGAGATGCTGCCATCCGTCCCCGCCTGTTTCGCCTTGACGGAAATGCCGTTCTCATCATCGGCGGTCGTCACGGTCTCCCCATGCGTCCCCTTGCCGATGGTCGATGTCGTGCTCATATCGTCGACATCAAAGACGTCCCCGTTGATGCTGTTCATCTGCTTGAAGATGTCCTGCAAGGTCGTACTTGCGGCGTCGTACTCCTTCGAGTAGGTCTTTCCGTCCTTCACATAGGAAATCGCCACGCGGTCGCTTGACAGGATGTTCAGGCTGGAACCGTCCCGGCGTGCCAGATCCGTCAGCTTCGTATCGAGCTTCGTATTCGCGGCGAGGCTCTCATTCGTGAATGCCTGCTGCGTGAGTTCCGTCGCCCCATCGTGGGAACCATCGAGCAGATACTTCCCATTATAGGTAATCAGCGCATTATCGTCGATCTGGTCGGCGTACTGATTGAACAGTTTCTGGATGGTCTGCCGATCCTGCGTCGTCGCGGTGTCGCTGGCTGCCTCAATGGCCTTTTCCTTCAATGTTTTCAGGATGTCGATTGTGGACGTGATGCCGCCATCTGCCACCTTCAGCATGCTTTTCCCATTCTGCGCGTTGCTGCTTGCCGCTTGGAGGCCGCGGATCTGCACGTCCATGCGCTGTCCGATTGCCCACCCTGCCGGGTCATCCACAACAGACCGGATCCGCAGCCCTGAAGCGATATGCCCTAAATGGTTCGCGGCGTTGATGGAATGC
>Ga0256406_1000568_pt1 | contig 66689 bp, 60 predicted proteins | sample RumenRJG_03DNA_FD_185986 | JGI IMG/M metagenome (GOLD analysis project Ga0256406, IMG submission 185986) | Bovine rumen microbial communities from Lethbridge, Alberta, Canada - RJG_03 | ecosystem: Host-associated > Mammals > Digestive system > Stomach > Rumen | place: Canada: Alberta | collected... | reverse complement strand
AAAAAAATGGGTGGGGGATGAAAGATTTAGAGGCGGAAGTGAGCGAGATTCCGATTTTTTTGTTAATTTTGTGAATTAATTGGAGTAAAATGGCTTCGGAACTGCAAGATACTCTGGATCGCATCATCAACAAAAGCAACATTTTGATTGAGAAATACCGCGTGCTCAGTGGTGAGAAGGAGGAGCTTGAGGTGAAGCTTGAGCTTGTGGAGGAGGACAACGAGCGGCTGCGCAAGGAGAATGAGGCCTTGCGACAGGACAACGAGTACATGAAGATGGCCCGCGCCGTTGCTCCCGACCCCGAGAAAGCGGCTCAGGTGAGAAGCATGATCTCCACATTGGTGCGGGATATTGACCGTTGCATCAATCAGCTGAACGAATGATGCTATATGGCAACGACTGACGATAAACTGAACATAACGATACGGCTCGCCGATGTAAAGCCCTTGTCGCTGAGCATCGACCGCGACGAGGAGCCACGCTACCGCGAGGCCGAGAAACTTGTGAACACGTTGTGGAACAAGTGGATGCTGCGATTTCGCAACACGAGCTCGTCGGAAGAGGTGATGGCGAGGGTGGCCTTCCAGTTTGCACGGCTCTATGCGCAAGTGTACCGAGAGAACATGGCCACGAGCGAATATCTGGCCGACTTTGAGAAGAAACTCGACGACATTGTCATCAAGATATGACTTCTCACCCCACGGGCCGAGGCCACAGGCTCCCTGCAAGCGAGCGGGGCGGGCCACGTCCCCGGGGGATATCAGGAGGTTGAAAGAAAAGAGAGAAAAAAAGGTTCCTGCACCACTTGACCACGACTTGGAGTTACGACCAAGGCGCGAGCAAGGAGGTGCATTTTGTTTATATATTAAAAAATTAATTTTATTACATCTAAATGGATATAGTGATTTACATAGTGATTGCAGTCGTTGCCCTGGCCGCCGGCGCGGGCATTGCCCTGGCTGTGACGAGAAAGAACGCAAAATCGGCCGCCAACTCCATCCTGGAGAAAGCCAAACTCGAGGCCGAGGTGCTGAAGAACAACGAAGTGATAAAAGGCAAGGAGCAAGGGCTGCAAATCAAGAGCGAGGCCGAAAAACAGGCCAACGCCCGCCTGGCCAAGGTGCAGGCCAGCGAGGCCAAGCAGAAGCAGCGCGAGATACAGCTCAACCAGCAGCAAGGCGAGCTGCAGCGCAAAAAGAACGAGAACGAAGAGCTGAAGCGCGCTCTCGAAAACCAAAATGCCCTGCTCGACGACCGCCGCAAGGAGATAGACAAGATGGAGAAGAGTGTGCGCGACACGCTCGAGCACGTGAGCGGCCTCTCGGCCGAAGAAGCCAAGAAGAAGCTCATCGAGTCGCTCAAGGACGAGGCCAAGACGGCTGCCGCCAGCTACATCAACGACATCATGGACGATGCCAAGCTCACGGCCAACAAGGAGGCCAAGAAAATCGTGGTTGAGACGATACAGCGCGTGGCCACCGAGACGGCCATCGAGAATGCCGTGACCGTGTTTCACATCGACAACGACGACATCAAGGGCCGCATCATAGGCCGCGAGGGGCGCAACATCAGGGCCCTGGAGGCTGCCACTGGCGTTGAGGTGATCGTCGACGACACGCCCGAGGCCATCGTGCTCTCGGGCTTCGACCCCGTGCGCCGCGAGATTGCCCGCCTGGCCCTGCACCAGCTGGTGGCCGACGGCCGCATCCACCCGGCCCGCATCGAGGAGGTTGTGGCCAAGGTGAAGAAGCAGGTAGAGGACGAAATCATCGAGACGGGCAAGCGCACCGCCATCGATATGGGCATCCACGGCCTGCACCCCGAGCTGATACGCCTCATAGGCAAGATGAAATACCGCTCGAGCTATGGGCAGAACCTGCTGCAGCACTCGCGTGAGACGGCCAACCTGTGCGCCATCATGGCCAGCGAGCTGGGCTTGAACCCCAAGAAGGCACGCCGCGCCGGCCTGCTGCACGACATAGGCAAGGTGCCCGACGACGAGCCCGAGCTGCCACACGCAATACTGGGCATGAAGCTGGCCGAGAAATACAAGGAGAAGCCCGACATATGCAACGCCATAGGCGCTCACCACGACGAGCAGGAGGCCACAAGCATGTATGCCCCTATCGTGCAAGTGTGCGACGCCATTTCGGGTGCACGACCCGGTGCACGTCGCGAGGTGGTTGAAGCCTACATCAAGCGCCTCAACGACCTTGAGCACCTGGCCCTGAGCTACCCCGGCGTGATCAAGACCTATGCCATACAGGCCGGCCGTGAGCTGCGCGTGATTGTGGGCGCCGACAAGATAAGCGATGCCGAGACCGAGAAACTGAGCAACGAGATAGCACAAAAGATACAAGACGAGATGACCTATCCAGGACAAGTGAGAATCACCGTGATACGTGAGACACGTGCCGTGAGCTTCGCTAAATAAAAAAATGGGTATTGAATACAACTATCATTTTTGAACCACTGGATAAGGAACATGACAAAAGAAACTGACAGACAACAAGCGTTGCAACACGGCATCGAGGGCAAGGCAGCGACTGCCAAGGGGCAAGAATCGAAGTGCCTCACGTGCAGCCACTGCTCGTGCGAGAGCTGCTATGGCGACGCCCGTTGCAACTTGCAATGCACCAACTACCTGGCCGACATACCTGGCGAGGACAGCAAATACGACATCGTGGAGGTGCATTTCAAGAACACGCGCAAGGGCTTCTACCGCAACAGCGCTCACCTGCCGCTCAAGGTGGGCGACATGGTGGCCGTGGAGGCCAACCCCGGCCACGACATTGGGCGCGTGTCGATGATGGGGCGCCTTGTGAAATTGCAGATGAAGAAGGCCAACCTGAGGCCCGACTATGAGATACTGCGTGTATTCCGCGTGGCCAAACCTGCCGACCTCGAGCGCTTTGAGGCAGCCAAGGCCAAGGAAAACGACACGATGATACGCTCGCGCAAGATTGCCGCCGACCTCAAGCTAAAGATGAAGATAGGCGATGTCGAGTACCAGGGCGACGGTAACAAGGCCATATTCTACTATATCGCCGACGAGCGCGTCGACTTTCGCCAGCTCATCAAGGTGCTGGCCGACGTGTTCAAGATACGCGTCGAGATGAAGCAGATAGGGGCACGCCAGGAGGCTGGCCGCATAGGCGGCATCGGGCCCTGCGGGCGCCCGCTGTGCTGTGCCAGCTGGATGACCAACTTTGTGTCGGTCGCTACCAGTGCAGCACGCTACCAAGACATCTCGCTCAACCCCCAGAAGCTGGCTGGCCAGTGCGCCAAGCTCAAGTGCTGCATCAACTTTGAGGTCGACGGCTATGTCGAGGCCTCCAGGAAAATGCCACCCAAAGACGCCCGGCTGGAAACCAAGGACAACACCTACTACCAGTTTAAGGCCGACCTGTTTAAGCGCGAGATCACCTACTCGACCGACAAGTCGACACCAGCCAACCTGGTGACCATCAAGGCCGACCGCGCCTTTGAGGTGATAGCCCTCAACAAGAACGGCGTCAAGCCCGAGCAACTCAACCCCGAAGGCGAGGCACAGAAGGCCGAGCGCAAGGCCTTTGGCGACATCCTGGGCCAGGATGCCATCAACCGCTTCGACAAAAAGAAAAAGCCGAAAGGCAAAGGCGGAGGCAAGGGCGCCAAAGAGGCCAAGGGCAAAGCTGGTGGCCGGCAAAGCGCTGGCAAGGGCAGCGGCAAGCCCGGCAAGGAGGGCAGCGGCAAGCCTGGCAAGGAGGGCAACGGCAAGCCCCAGCAACATGCAGGCAGCAAGCCCCAGCAGCAAGGCGAGAAACGCCCTGGGCAACAACACCGGTGGCAGCGCAACAACGACCGCAAGCCCAAGGGCAACGTCCCCAAAGAAAACAACAACAGCAGCAACAACAACAATGCTCCCAAAGCCAACCAGGAAAACAAAGACTGATTGTGGGCCCTGGGCAGGAGTGCTGCTCGTCGCTATCGCAATAGTAGTAGTATGCTTAGGTGGTTGCTCACCCGAGCATACTTCTTATAGCGACTTCCGTGACCTGCCCGACCACGGGTGGGCCACCGGCGCTCCCATCTATTTCACACCGCAATGCGGCGACTCAACAGGCACCTACGACGTGACCCTTGCCGTGCGCAACACCGACATGTACAAGTATGACAAGCTCATACTCACTGTCGACATTATCGACACCTGCGGCAAGGTGATGAGAAACCGTGTTGAATACACCATCACCGACCGCTATGGCAATTTCCAGGGAAGCGGCTTCGGGGTCTACTACCAGAGCAGCGCCTTGATAGCACGCCGAGTGAGGCCCTGGCAGATGAAGCGCATAGTGGCCTGGCCAGGCATGAAAGGTTGCCCGGTGATTGCAGGCCTTAGCAACATAGGAATCATTGTCACTCCATCTAAATAAAAAAAAAGAACAACACATGTCTAACACACACACCAAGCATTTTGTGCCTGCCGGCTGGGAGCAGGAGATAGCATCGCGCATCGACGCCATTGCACAAGCACTGACGCACATGGGGGCCGATGCTGCCTTGCTTGCCGACAACATCGACCTCTACTACACGAGCGGGCGGGTGTTTAATGGCTTCACCTACATCACCGCCCAGGGACAGGTGCACTACTATGTGCGACGGCCCCTGGGCTACGAGAGCGAGCCCTGCGTGACCTATGTGCACAAGCCCGAGCTCATACCTGGTCACCTCGAGCGGTTGCCGCACAAGTTGGCCATGATGGCCGACACCATGCCACAGGCACAATGGGCACGGTTGAGCCATGCGTTTGACAGCGCCGAGGCAGCAGACGGCAGCGCGGCAATGCGACAGCTGCGCGCGGTGAAGTCGGGCATGGAGCAGCAACTGCTGCGAGAGAGCGCCCGCCGCCACGTGAGTGTGTACAAGCAGGTGCCCACACTCTACCGCAGCGGCATGACCGACCTTGAGCTGGAAATAGAAATTGAGCGCCAGGCCAGGCTGGCAGGTAGTACAGGCCTCGTGCGATGCCACGGCGATGCCATGGAGATGTTTATGGGCAGTCTGCTCGCGGGCGACAATGCCGACGAGCCCAGCCCCTACGACTTTGCCATGGGAGGAGCCGGCATCAATCTGTCGCAACCTGTGGGAGCCAACGGCTCCATCATCAAGCTACACACCACCATCATGGTCGACATGGGCATGAACTATGGCGGCTACATGACCGACATGACCCGCACCTATGCAGTGGGCAACGTGCCCGACATCGCCAAGAAGGCTCACCAGCTGTCGGTCGACATCAACCACCGGCTGGCCCGTGAGGGGCGCCACGGCGTGGAAGCACGCGAGCTCTATGCCACTGCCCTTGAGATGACCCAAGAGGCCGGGCTGGCCGACTACTTCATGGGGCACAGGCAGCATGCCGGCTTTGTGGGCCATGGCATAGGCCTGGAGACCAACGAAGCCCCCGTGCTTGCCCCTCGCAGCCGCGACGTGCTGCACACCGGGCAAGTCATTGCCATCGAGCCAAAATATGTGTTGCCAGGAATAGGCGCTGTGGGCATCGAGAACACCTACATTGTGCAGCCACACTGCCTGGAGTGCATCACCACGATGCCCGAGGAGCTGCACGAGATGGGGAAGCCCTATTGAGGCGGCATGGGCACCTGCAAGTGCCCAAAGCATCATTTCTCCTTAAAAGTCACACAGCGATTGTAAATGTAATTGGCAAGCGTGTAGAATACCATGGCCACGAGCATGGTGATATTCTGCCCTGCCTTGGGTATCCAGCTCAATGTGAAATGCTTCATGTCGAAGCCCTCGAGCATGATGACACTCACGATCGACTGCAACCCGTAGCACAACAAGAATCCCACGACAAACAGCACCGCCTCGCGCTTGATGTCGCTCTTGGCCTTGAACACCCAGGTGCGATTCCAGATGAAGCTGTTGACCACGCCCAGAACATAGCCCACCGCGTTGCTCAGCATGTAGGGCACACCCAGCAGCGAGTTTAATACAAAAAAGGCAATCCAGGTAATAAAAGTGTTGCTAAGGCCTATCACACCATACTTGAGGAGCTGGATGAAGGTTTTATGAGTTTCGGCTTTATCTATTTTCATGTGATGCTGAGATAATTGTGTGACTTTTGTTTTCAATTTTTCAATATCGGGAAGCTCCAGTTGTGCTTAACAGCAAGGAAACGCAGAACGATAATAAACAGGCCGCAGGCAATCTGCTGCACTGTTGCCGACGCGCCCGCCATCAAGCACCCCCAGTAGACCAAGCCCCCCGCGATGCACGCTGTGGCATATATCTCCTTGCGGAACACAAGAGGCTCCTCGTTGATAAAGATGTCGCGCAGCACGCCGCCAAAGGCCCCCGTGATCGTGCCCATGATGATGGCCACCCACATGGGGAAGCCCATGAGCAAAGTCTTGTAGATGCCTACATCGACAAAGAGACCCAACCCTATGGCATCGAAGATGTAGAAAGTGCCCTCGATGCGCACCAGGTATTTTTTCAGCACAATCACCATCACAAGCCCCACAATGGTGGCGATGGCATACCACGGGTCGAGCATCCAGAAAGGATTGCACTTCAAGAAAACATCTCGTATAGTGCCGCCGCCTATGGCTGTGACAAATCCTATGGTATAGGCTCCAAACCAGTCAAACTTCTTGACGGCAGCAAGTCTCACGCCACTTATTGCATAAAACAGGGTCGCCAAGATCTCGAGAAAGTATTCAAAGGTACCCATCATCTGCTGTATGTCGGTCTGTGCATCCATTTGGCAAATGCAAATGTAACGATTTTTCACTAAATTATCTTAACACCACATAAAATTAATGCTGAAAAAAAAGACAGCACGCTGTCACAAACTGCTGGCCGCAGAACACAGATCGGAAAATTTTGTTTACATTTGTACAAGGCACACAGTGGTCGGGAGCGCAGAGCGCACAACAACAGTGTGATAATAATCGCGAGCGGCTGCAAGCAGCTTGTGACGAGGCAGCCCCTCTCCCCCATTGCCGATGCAAAGCAAAAATCAAACTCCAAATACGTCCAAGAGACAATGAAGCATATTTCAGACATAGCAAAAAAAATGGTGGCAGTGGCAGTATTGTTGCTCACCACTTGCAGCCTTGCACAAGCCGCCTATATCTACCGTGGCAACAGCACCTACTCGAGCGATATTCTCTACACCTACGACGGCCTCTACCTCTACCGCGGGCGCAGCACCTACTCGAGCGACATCCTATACACCTACTACAGGGGGCATGTGTATCACGGGCGCAGCACCTACTCGAGCGACATCGTGTGCACTTGGGACCTGCGCTACGTGTACCGTGGCAACAGCACCTACTCAAGCGACATTGTGTGCACTTGGGACGGGCGCTACCTCTACCGCGGGCGCAGCACCTACTCAAGTGACATCGTTTACACCTACTGCAACGGGCATGTGTACCAAGGGCGCAGCACCTACTCGAGCGACATCGTGTGCACGACCGACGGGCACATCCCCATACCACTGCTCATGCTCATCATGTAGCGCCCCCAGGGCTCAGTAAGGCTTGCGATACTTGCCCTCGGTGCTGTCGTCGATTATACTCAGATAGCTGGCATAGCGCGACTGGGCAATGCGGTGGTCGCTCACTGCCTCGAGCACGGCACAGCCAGGCTCATGGGTGTGGGTGCAATTGTTGTATCTGCACTGCGACGACATTTTGAAAATTTCGGGAAAATAGTGGGCCACTTCTCCCTTCTCAAAGTCGATGGTACCAAAGCCCTTCACGCCAGGGGTATCGATGATGGCACCGCCGGCAGGCAGGTCAAGCATCTCGCTGAAGGTGGTGGTGTGCATGCCCGTGTGGTGCACATCGCTTATCGTGCCCACCCTTAGCCTTGCGCCAGGCACCAGCTTGTTGATGATCGAGCTCTTTCCCACGCCGCTGTTCCCGCTCAAGAGCGACATTTTGCTTGTGAGAGCCCGGGCAAGCTCCTGCAAGCCCTCGCCAGTGACGGTCGACATCTTTATCACATCGTAGCCAATCGAGGCATACAAGTAGGCCACGGCCTCAAGCAGGGCACGGCTGTCGTCGTCGACGAGCAAATCAATCTTGTTGATGGCAATAAGTGTATCTACATTGTAGGCCTCGGCTGTGGCCAGGAAACGGTCGATAAAGGTGGTGCTGGTCTCTGGATTGACCAGCGTCACGACAAGCACAGCCAGGTCAAGGTTGGCTGCAAGAATTTGGAACTCCTTGGAAAGGTTGCTTGCACGCCTAATGATGTAGTTCTTGCGCTCATCTATTTTTGCAATAAAAGCCGTATTGTCGGGGCGACGGTCGATCTCAACATGATCACCCACCGCCACAGGATTGGTACACCTAAAGCCCTTGAGCCGGAACGTGCCCTTGATTTTGCAGGGTATTTCCTCGCCCGATGCAGTGCGAACGATATACCAACTACCGGTATTTTTTACTATCAGCCCTTTCACGCAGGCAAAGTTACAAAAAGATAACTTATACAGGTACACATGAGTTACATTTTTAAGACTGTATTGCACGGTGAAAGAGTCATAAGAGGGAAAAAGCACCCTGGCAGCTCTCTCTCTCCCGTCCGACTTCATACCGCGAATACGGAATCATGTCGTTTCTTTCGCGCGCGTGCGCGCGCAAGGAAACCGGCTTATTTCTCGCGCGCGTGCGCGCGCGCGAGAAACTGAAAAACAAAATAATGAATTTCTGCAACACATTAGTAATCAATATATTACACTTTGACATTTAACTTTATTTAACGCACATCTTTGTTCAAAGCAAGGTTGATTTTATAGAAAATTTACAAAAAAGTTTGTTTTTTGATATCATTTAGTCTAACTTTGCGACGTTTAAAGAAACAAAGTGTTTTATAAATTAATTAATTGGAATTATGAACGTAGAAACTATTGGACTTTGGGCCGGTGCCGTGTGGAAAGCATTGGATGCTGCCGAGGGCACGCTTGACGTAAAGGGTCTTAAGAAGGCCACAAAGCTTAAAGAAAAAGAAGTTTACGCAGCTATCGGCTGGCTTGCCCGTGAAGGCAAAGTGAATGTGAACGAGGCTGAGAAGGATGTTGATGTAACTCTTGTTTAACGCAATCAACAATCTAAAGAAAACATCAAGTTAATTTTGTTGTTAAAGTTTACAAAAGGCAGCAAGCCACAATGGCCTGCTGCCTTTTTTATTTCTTGCAATCAAAAAAAAACACAGATAACTCTTCTACCGACACATCATGTTGCAGAGCACAATTCCTAACAACGAGGAGAAAAAGGGATAACGTGTTTCCTCATAACTTGCCGCCCATGACGCGGTAGAGTTGCAAGGTGTTGTAGAAATCCTTGATTTGCTCCTTGGAGAGAATTTTCACATGATTGAAACCTCGGTCGCCTATATAGGTCACGCGTGCCCACGAGCAATGGGCCAAGGCATAGACCAGGTCCTTGTCACGACTCGAAAGGCAGATGTCAAAATTTTCCCAATAGCGATTGTAGGCGTCGGAACCCTTTTTCACAGCACTTGGAGTAAAATAATAGTCGAAACCGTCGATCACAAATTTTAGTTTCTCGATGCCAAGCGGGTCGTCGGCATAGTACTGCGCCCGCAGCCGCAAGGACTGAGGACGCCTGTTTTTCACATCAAAATAGAAGAACAGGGCATTGGTGTCATTGCCCAAAGTCACATCCTTGGGCACATATCGCGTTTCGCCGTCCAGGTCGGTGCTGTTGAATGAAGAGATGAGCTGCTCACGCGACTCCTTCACCGGCTCGTCTTTCCAAGTCAATCGCGAGGGGAAGAGACTCGAGTAGTCAGGCAACGTGTAGTCGATAGCCAGCAATGAGTCGAGATGGGCCTTTTCGCGGGCATCGGCAGCCCGTTGCTCGGCCGACTTCTGTGGCACATAGCGGTAGCCATTGTACTTGTACTGTTTCTTGTCGCTGTTGTTCTTCTTGGTGCGCTGCCCTGTTGCTGCGCGCTCAGGATGCAAGCGCCTCACAGGCATGCGCAGCCACTCGTCCATGCCATCGTCAACGTTGTCGGCACCGGCAGCCACGCCCCTGGCCTGCCCCACGACACGGCAGGGGGCAGCCATCAAAGCCATGACCGACACTAAAATGCATAATTTCCTCATTATAAAATGATAACTTCCTTACAGACTGCAAATTTACTCATTATTATCGAGTTATCAAAACACGACTCCACAAATTATGGAATGGATAATTGCCATTTACATCAACAAAATGTAACTTTGTAAACCAAAAATGCGTTAACTATCATCAACAATGACAAAAATTGGAACCATCGGGACCGAAATAGGTACCAAAGCATTGCTGCTTGGCAGCGGAGAGCTGGGTAAAGAAGTGTGCATCGAGCTCCAACGCCTGGGAGTGGAAGTAGTGGCATGCGACCGCTATGCCGGAGCACCGGCCATGCATGTGGCCGAAAAAAGCCGCGTGCTCAACATGCTCGACGGCACTGCCCTGCGTCAAGTAATCGAAGAAGAGAAACCCGACCACATCATTCCCGAGGTCGAGGCCATCGCAACCCCCACGCTTGTAGAGCTGGAAAAAGAAGGCTACAATGTGACACCCACAGCCTATGCCACCTTGCTCACCATGAACCGCGAGGGCATACGCCGTCTGGCAGCCGAGAAACTTGGCGTGAAAACATCACCCTACAAGTTTGCTTCAACCGAGGAGGAATTTCGCGAGGCTGTGAAATCGATAGGCCTTCCTTGCGTGGTGAAGCCCATCATGAGCTCATCGGGACATGGCCAAAGCACCATCAAGAGTCAGGCCGACATCGACAAGGCTTGGCACATTTCCCAAGAAGGCGGCCGTGCCGGCGCCGGACGCGTGATTGTAGAGGGTTTTGTCGACTTCGACTACGAGATAACCATGCTCACGGTGCGCAACGTGGCAGGCACCCAGTTTTGCCAGCCTGTGGGACACATCCAGGTCGACGGCGACTACCGCTACTCATGGCAGCCTCAACACATGAGCGACAGTGCGCTGAGCCAAGCGCATGAGATAGCCCACAAAGTAACCGATGCTTTGGGCGGCTACGGTATATTTGGCGTGGAAATGTTTGTCAAGGGTGAAGACGTCATCTTCAGCGAGGTCTCGCCACGCCCGCACGACACCGGCATGGTCACCATGATTTCACAAGACATGAGCGAGTTTGCATTGCATGCTCGTGCACTGATGGGGCTGCCGGTACCCGAAATCAAGTTCTACGGTCCATCAGCAAGCAAAGCCATCGTCGTAGAGGGCGATACCAATCGAGTAGAAATAGGCGATGTCGACAAGGCACTTGAGGAACCTGGAGTGCAGATACGCATTTTCGGCAAGCCCGAAATCTCGGGGCACCGCCGCATGGGGGTGATTCTGGCCACCGCCAGCGATGTCGAGCAGGCAAAGCAGAAATGCGACCGAGCCTATTCCAAACTCACCATCAAGGTGCTGCCTCGCCGATAAACACCACCAGTTTAGGGCACTCGATCGACCAACAATGAATTAAGGAATGACCTGCCGCTGCAAGTCATTCCTTAATTGTCATGTCAATATATTGAGGCAACACGAGGCACTGTTGTGCCGGCATGGCTCAACCCAGGAGCATGCGGCTCGGTCACTGGTTCACCACCTGCCACAGAGCCTCGGCTATCCTGTCAAATTTGTCTTTGTTCAGCAAGTTTTGTATGTAGTACTCGGGGATACCGTCCAACCCGAATTTAGCCCCCATCACAGCACAGGCCGGGGCTGCATTGGTGTCGGCATCGCCACCCTCGTTGACCACTGCCATGAGCCCGCGGTCGAAATACTCAACGTGGAAGTAGCACCACAGCACCACCGAGAGGCACTTGAGCGTGTAACCGCTGCCGCCAAGCACACCAAGCTGCAGATCGGCAATATCGAGATGCGTGGCCAGTTTCACAAAGTCGACAATGCGCTTATCATATTTTCGGGCAATAGAAATGATGTCGTCCTTGGTCAAGGCCTTGTTGTGCCACACAAGACTGTTGATAATCTCGCTCGTGATCACGCACGAGCCCACACAACGCGGGTCGTAGTGAGTGACACGGCAAGCAGTCTCGGCATTGGCCTTCACGTTGTCCTTGAGAAGGCCTATCACGGCGGTGCGCATCAGGCCGCCATTGGGGGCGTTGACACGTCCGCCCTCCTCCCACGTTTCGCGAGCAATGGTAGATGGATGGTCGAGGAAACCATTGCTATAGACGATGCGCGAAGTGAGGTTGCCAATGTCGTGGGCACGGGGACTGTCGGCCCAGTCAAGAAACTTGCGGGCGATTGTCTTCTCGTTAACTTGACCGCCATCTTCGATGATGGCCTTGGCAATGCAAAGCATCATGTCGGTGTCGTCGCTCCAATCACCCTTGGCAATCTTCGACGAGTGGTAACCCTTGATTTGGTCGTAACGAGTGAGCCCGTCGGGGTAAGCCCTCTGGACTTCTTCTTTACTCATAAACTCGGTGCCCACACCCAGGGCATCGCCTATGGCCTGGCCATAGATCGTGGCCATAAACCGGTTTTTCACTTCTTTTGACTCCATAATTGTACGAATGCAAATTTACTATCACAAATATTGGCAAAAAAAATGACAATTCCAATTATTATACAGCAAAAAATGTGAATTCGTAGGCAAAAAAATGTTTCATAATCTGAAACGACCATCATCACAGAGGGGAAAAGGCCCATACGCATTGTTAAATAACACTATATTGCAAGTAGATTGCAACAACAGCCACAAAAAATTCTTACTTTTGCGTCACGACTTAATAAACAAAACAGACAAATGAAGATAATTGCAACCACACTATCGGTCACGCTTGCGGCGCTAAGCGCCGTGGCTGGCAACTATACGATTACAGTGAACTTTGCCGATGCCTCGCTAAACGGGCAGAAGGCCTACATTACGAACTATGACACCGGCATCGACGTCGACTCTACTGTTGTGAAAGGCAAGAGGGCAATCTTCAGAGGCACTGTCGACAACTCCTACTTTGCTCGCATCTCGGCAGGAGGCCGCAAGTGCGGTCTCATCGTTGAAGACGGCAATATTGTCGTCGACTGGCAAAACGGCATTGCAACCGGCACAGCCCTGAATGTCAAGTTGAACAAATGGGACGAAGCAACCAAAAACATCGAGACCGAAGAGCAATATGCTGCAGCCTGTCACCACCTCTACGAGGAAAACCGCGACAATGGCATAGGCCCCTGGGCTTTCTACAACTATATCATGGAAAAGGACTTTGCGCTTGAGCAGCTCGACTCGGCCATGGCAACGGTGCCGGCAAGCTACAAGAGCATGACGCGCTTCAAGAAAGCCATCGACAATGCAAAGGCGGCCAATGCAACAGCCGAAGGCAAGATGTTTACCGACTTCACGGTGAAAGGCGAGGATGGCAAAGACTACAAGCTGAGCGACTATGTGGGTAAAGGCTCCTACACGCTTGTCGACTTCTGGGCAAGCTGGTGCGGTCCCTGCCGCAGGGAGATACCCAAAATCAAGCAATACTACAACCAGTACAACGGCAAGGGCATGAACTTCCTGGGAGTAGCTGTGTGGGACAAGCCTGCCGACACACACAAGGCCGTCGCGGCCATGCAAATTCCCTGGCCCGTGATCATTGGCACCCACAAGCTCACCGAGCCCACCGACATCTATGGCATCAACGGGATACCGCACATCATCATCTTCGACCCACAGGGCAAGGTGGTGTCGCGCGGGCTGCAAGGCGAGGCCCTCAAGGCCAAAGTTGAAGAGCTCATGAAGTAAACCCACAGGTTGCCCATGGGGGCAACAGCAACAAAATGAGGCGACGGCTGGAACACGCTATTCTGTTCCAGCCGTCGCCGTCATAATAAAGGGGAAAAATTATATCACATCGGCTCCATCTTCACTTCACAATCGACTTGTAGAGAATCGACTGAATGTGACTGCGTGCACTCACTCTTGTGAAGGCGGGATTGTTGCGGGTGGGGTTCACCCGGTTGCTCAAGAAGATGTAGATCATGTCGTTCTTGGGGTCGACCCAGAAGCACGTGCCAGTGAAACCTGTGTGACCATAGACCTCGGCCGGAGCCTCGTCGCAGGTGCTCGAAGCCCGCAGGTTGTCGGGCTGGGGCTTGTCAAAGCCCAAACCGCGATGCGACTTGGTGCTTTTCTCGGTCGTAAAGGTTTCGACGGTAGACGCCTTCAAGAATCGCTGCCCGCCATAGGTGCCACCGTTGAGCCACATCTGCAACAGCTTGCACAGGTCGTTGGCATTGGAGAAGAGGCCAGCGTTGCCCTGCACGCCGCCCGAGAATGCTGCCAGCTCGTCGTGCACATAGCCGTGCACGTGCTGGTGACGCAGGAAGGGGTCATACTCGGTATAGGCAATCTGCGAGCCCGCGAACCTGCTCAACGGGCGATACAGGGTGTGATAGGCACCCAACGGTGCAAAGAAATTGTTTTCTACAAAATAGTTGAGCGGCATGCCCGACATGTTTTGCACGGCATTGCCCAGCAGGGCAAAGTTCAAGTCGCTGTACACATATCGTTTCTCGTGCAGCTGCTGGTGATAGATGCGATTCATGATTGAGTCGTAAGTCACCTGGCCGCCCCACAAGCCTGCAGCAATGGGCCAGTTGAACTTGTCGGTTTTTACCGTCGAGAGAATGTCGGTGCGCAGCTTGGCAAACTTGTTGCCATAGGCATTGTTCATAAACTTGATGGTGTTGTACTGGTTGGGCGTGGACGTGAAGAGCGGCCCGGTATAGGTCTTAGGGTCAAACATCATGTACCACATGCTCAGCTCGGGTGGCAGGCCCGACTCGTGATAGAGCATCTCGCGGAAGGTGATGTCTTTCTCGTCGGTGTTGCGCATGCCAGGAATGACAGTGCTCACCTTGTCGTCGAGCTGGAACTTGCCCTCATCGTAGCATTTCATCACTCCGCTCAATGTGCCTGTAGCTTTAGATACCGAAGCCAGGCCAAAGAGGGTATTCTCGGTGACGGGAATACCACTGTCGTAGTCAATCTCACCGTAGGCGCGGTTAAACACGATTTTGCCATGGCGGGCCACCACGACCTCGCAGCCCGAGAAAGCATGCTGTTGCACACCGTAGCGGCACACCGAGTCGACAAGGGCCGTGAGGCTGGGCTTGAAGCCCACCTCGGCAGGTATAGTATAGCCCAGGCGGCAAGCATCATACTTGATGCCGGTGCCTGCCTTGAGGCCGCCATCGGGCTTGCCAGTCTTCACATTGACAGGGAGCACCCCACGGGCGGCATTGCCGCCAAAGATAGTCTGGGCCAGGTAGTCCTCGCTCACGGTAGAGTTATCGTAGGCCAGCACAGCTGCGCTCACATAGCTGTCGTCGAGCAAGGCTCCCACCTCGTCGAGGCGCTGCGGGTCGCTCATGACAGCCACAATCACCTTGTGAAGATGGTCGGCAAAGTGGCTGGCAAGATAGCGTGCAGCAGCAACATAGTCGCTGCTGGCCACCGAGAGGATAAGCACATTGGATCCCGATGCCTTAACCTGATCGGCAAGGGCCTTGATATCGCCACCAAGGTTGAAGTTGAATGGCGTGCACTGGGCATAATTGGCACAACGGCGCTGGAACATCGACTGCAAGTCGTTTTCATTGCCCATCGTGACCACAGCAATGCGACGGTTCTGCAGGCCCTTGACCGGCAGGATGCCTTGTGCATCGCGCACCACGGTGATACTGGCTGCAGCGAGCTGGCGCTTCAACACAGCGGCACACGGGTCGTTAACGTCGGCCACAATATTGTCGATGTCGACCTTAGGCTGGTTGTACAAGCCCAGGGCATACTTGAAGCGCAACATTTTCTTGCAACGCTCGTCGATGAGCTTCTGCTTGAGCTTGCCGCTTGCTATCGCAGCCTTGATGGCTGCAAGCTGGCCAGGCACCTCGTCGGGCATGAGCAGCACGTCGTTGCCGGCAAGCAGAGCGCCCACACACACGCTGCCACCAACGGCTTTGGCCCCCTCCATGCCGAGAGCATCGGTGAAAATGAGGCCGTCGAAGCCCATTTTCTTCTGCAGCAAGTCGGTCACATAACGAGGCGACATGGTGCCAGGCTTGCGCTCGCGGCTTATTGCAGGAATATAGAGATGAGCGGTGAGCATGCCACCCAAGCCGGCATCGATATAGCGCTTGAATGGGACAAAATCAAAGAGTTCGAGTTCCTTGAGCGATTTGTCAACTGTAGGCAAAGTCTTGTGTGAATCGGCCGTTGTTGAGCCGTGGCCAGGGAAATGCTTGCCCACCGAGAGGATGCCGCCATCTTCAAGGCCACGGGCAAAGGCAATGCCATGGCGCGACACCAACTCGGGGTCGGAGCCATAGGAACGCGCCCCCACCACGGTGCCCGGCCGGTCGATAACGTCAAGCACCGGGGCAAAGTCAACATTCACCCCCAGTCGCTTGAGCTCGCGTGCAACCTCCCGGCCATAGTTGTAGAACATGGCATCGTCGCTTATTGCACCCAAATAAAGATTGCGGGGAAACTTGGGCGCATCCTCCAGGCGCATCGAGGGGCCCCACTCGGCGTCGAGGGTGATGAGCAACGGCACCTTGGCCAGCGACTGGGCATAGTTGGTGATCTTGGCCTGCGACACGATGTCGCTCTCGTTGAAAATGAGGCCTCCCACACGGAACTCACTCACCAGTTTCTTCACAGTCTCGCTGGCAACGGTGTTGCGAGGGTCGACCGCCATGACAAAGAGCTGCGTAATGCGCTCGTCGGGGGTCATGGCGTTGAATTGCTTGTCGACCCATGCGTTCATTGCACGCTTGTCGACCTTGTTGAAAATCGCCGGTTGGCGCTTGGCGCTGGCTGCAGTCGTGACTGCGAGCAGCGCCACAAGAATCAAGAGAAATTTCTTTGAAATTGTCATTATCAATAGTTATTATTGTTTAGTTATCTCTGCCGAAAGCGCGGCTCGTCGCTTGCATCGATGGTCTTGCCCTGCTGGCTCAGGCTTTTCACATAGTCGAGCATGTGGCGGCCATAGCGCTGGTCATCTTTGTAAAGGACCTTGCCGTTTTTCAACGACGTCATGTAGTCGCCGCCATTGTAAAGGAAATCGATGGTGGCCAGCAAGTAGCGGGCTGCAGGTTTCACAGCCTTGCCATTGATGCGAGCCGAGACAATGTTGCAATTCTTGTCGTAGACCACCTTCACGTTGCGGCTCACCACATCGCCGCCACGATAGGCCATCGTCTTGAACGCGTCGAGCAAGTCCTGACCCGAGACCTCAAGCACCATGAAGCGGTTGTCGAACGGGAACATCGATTGAAGCAGACCCTCGGTGACAGTGCCCTTAGGCATGTCGAGACGTATGCCGCCCTTGTTCATGATACACAAGTCCACTTTCTTGCCGCCCTTGTAGAGTTTTGCAATGATGGCATCGACGGCATCGGCAAGCCAGTTTTGCGCTGCCCAGCTGCTATTGGGCATGTAGCGGGCCGACGTGGCCACAGGATTGTTCTCGAGCGAGTCGACACCAGCCTTGTAGCGGGCGAGCCAGGACTGGAATGCCGGGTAAGCCTGGGCTGCGCGGTCCCAAGTGTTGTCGACAGTGATGTGGCTGTAGGTCACCTTGCCGGTTTCAAGGTCGAGATCGTACTTGCCCACCAGCTTACCCGACTTGCCATTTTGCCCGATTACGACAATTTTGCCGTCGGCATTGTGCACAAGCGACTGCTTGGAGCCTGGAGCAATGACGCTGTGGGAGTGGCCGCCAATGATAAAATCGATATAATGACTCGTTGCAGCCACGATTGAGTCGTTGGGCTCGGAGGGCTCCATCGAGTCGTAACCGATGTGTGAAATCATGACCACATAGTCTACCTTCTGCACCTGCTTGAGATATCGAGCCGTGGCATCGGCAACCTGCATGGGTTCAAGAAAACGCAGGCCATTGTAGTGGCCCTGTGAAACCATGCCTGCGGGGTTGACATTGATGCCGAAGAAAGCTACACGCTTGTCGCCATAGGCCCTCACGCTGTAGGGCACAAACCCCTTGAGCGGCGATGCGCTCAAGTCGTAGTTGGCACTGAGCTTGACAGCCTTCACGTGGTTGTAGTAGTGAGCCAGCGAGTCGATGCCGTTGTCGAGCTCGTGATTGCCCATGATGATCATGTCGTAGCCCAGGCTGTCGATGGCCGCATACTCTACTGCACCGCCATAGAGCGAGAAATAGTTGGTACCCTGCACGGCATCGCCAGCATGCACCACGAGCACGTTTTTATGAGCACGACGCTCATTGTCGTATATAGCACGACGGCGCAAGATACCCCCCTTGCCGTCGGCTGCAGGGTCTATCTGGCTGTGTGTGTCGTTGACTGCAAGCACCACAAGGTGCTCGGCTTGCATGAGCGGCAGCGTGGCTACCAGCATGAGGCATGCACCGATGATTTTCTTGAGACTCTTCATAAAATGTCGAGAATATGGTTTTTAAAAATAAGTAAAATTTTACGAAAGTAATAATTAATTGATGAATAGCACAAAAAACAACATTTAAAAATTGTAAAAGAAACAAAACATGCAGCACGAAGAGACACACAGCCTACAGGAAGAAGAAAACGGCTCCATTGGGGGGATAGCCCAGTGGAGCCGTTGTGGTGGCACGAGATGCGAATTATTTCATCAGCTTGGTGGTGAGGCGGCTGCCGTCGCTCAGGGTGGTAACCACCACATTCATGCCCGTGTGGGGCTGGGCCGAGGCCTGACCCATCACGTTGTAGTAGACCACGTTAACCGGAGTGGCTTGCACGGTGGTCAAGCCGTCGATGCCAGTTGCCACATCTGGACTGCTATAGTCCACATCGATGCGCTTCTCGGTGATGTAGTAGTGCTCGCCGGCAGCGTCGCTTGCCGCAATTGCCTTGCGTGGTGCCGAGGATTGAGATTGGGCCTTGTCGGTGCTGTAGAGACGGGCAATGTAAGTCACTATCTTTGACTCATTGGAGCTGGGCATGTTGTCAACATACACGTCTTTCACCTGAATTTCGGCATTGCTTGGATAGAACGGCTTGATGTCTTCGTAATCGTTTTCCCAGCCTGTGTTGCTGCTGCTCGACAGACTGTTGAGCAGTGTCTCGTCGCCGTTGTGGGTCGAGCGCCACACGCGGTAGTAATAGGCGTAAGGTGCTGTAGTAGGAGGCAGTACAGGTGTGAGGTGAATTGTGGCTCCATAGCCACAGCGCTTGTGGCCATTGGCATCGACCCATTTGCTGGCCGAAACAAGCAGGTCGTCGACCTTCAACACCAGGTTGGGGGCATCGACAGCTGTGCGCGAGCATCCATAGGTGTTGGTTACTGTTGCACCGGCAAAGGTCACATTTGTGGTGATGACAGGCACGTAGATTGCTGACGTCGACTGGCTGCTGCTCAACTCGTCGGGCAGTGAGAAGGTGTAGCCCTCAAGACCAGGCTGCTGCGGGTCGCCTATTTGCCGGTTGCCCTTGATGAGGGTGATGTAGCCATTCTCGCACTGGGCGTTGCCCACTCTTACAGGATCACTATCGAGGCGATACACGTCGTAGCGCTTGATATGGTGGTAGGCATCGATGTAGCCCTTGAAGTCTACAGCCAGGCCTCCCTCGGTCGCGTCGAGGCCACGGTCGCTGTCGCCCGCAACTTGGTCTTTGGTCACACTCACCAAGTGGCTTGATGCTGTGGTCTTGTAGACAGGTACGGTGCCACTGTTGCTCGTCTGCACCCCATCCAGTTGCAGCACATAATTGTACAGGCTTGGCTGGTCGTTGCTTGCGGTGCTCGCGTTGAAGTAGTCGTAGAAATAGATGACGCCGTCATTTGAGGTCAAAGTGCCAGATATGTCTTCAGCAGTCGATGGTGCGTTGTCATCATATTTCACGTCGGTGTTTTGCGCATCGGCATTGTACTTGAGTGTATAGCTATAGGTGCCATTCTCAGCCTTGTTGAATTTGAGGTTGGCGATGGCAATTTCTTGTATCTTGCCATCGGCATCGGTGTGCCTGCGCATCATCGAGTAGGCTTGCGTGGTTTCGATTTTCTCATAGTCGCCTTGAGTGTTGGGCTTAATCGAAATCGTGTTTTTGTACACATTGAGCTGGCTCGAGATGTCGAAACGGCTGCGATATTCCGACGCCTGGCTGAAAAAAGCCTGCTTGCCCGGTATCTGCACCTGGTCGACGTTGGAATAGATGAAGATGGAGGAGGCGTTCACATCGTTGCCGCTTTTCTCGATGGGGTTGGCAGCCACGATGTAACGTATGATGCGCGAGTCGGCCTCTTGTGGCACCTCGTAGGTGTGGGTCCTCAACTGTGTGGGAGTCTGCATGGTGGCATCACTCTCGTGCAGCAGGGTGTAGGTGCCGTCGTCGTTCACGACATACACATAGAATTGCTCCTCGGCCTGAGCACCTATCTTGGCGGTGTTGAAGTTGGTGCTCCATTTCAAACTGATAGTGAAATAGCCATCGTGGTTTTCGCTGGGCTTCACATCGGCGTCGAGGGTGCACAAGTAGAGAAACGTGCGGGGAGCGTAAGTTGGGTTGTAGTCGCTGTAATGGGAGTCTTGCACCAGTCTCTTGTCGGGCATGTAGAGTGTGAGGTTGGAGAAGGCATTGAGCTCGCTATTGCCAGTGATGGTGAATTCATGACCTTTTTCTATGATAGGCACCGAGCCGCAAGAGTGTATGGCCTTGTAGACGCTCCCGTTTTTCAAGCTATCGGCAAGACCTGTCGTGACCGTGGCGCCCGATCCTCTTGTGGGGCTGACTTGCTCGAAACTTGTCCACAAGGGGTAGTTGCCCGCGGTCGCACGAGCGCGACCCTTGGAGATGAAGAAGAAGCGATTGGTAGTGATGTTGTCGACGACAAACATGTAGCCGGGGTTGTTGGTATCGTTCACACGCATGTGTGACGAGAGCAGCTGCACCGACTTGTAGCAATATTTCACAAAGTCGCGGTTGGATTTGATATCGACGCCTTGCCATATGCCTCCCTTGGCGTGGAATGTGGGCTTGATCTCGACAAAAAGCACCGTTTTTCCATTCTCGCTTGGCGCGGAGATGGGCTTGGGGTAGCTCTCCAACCAGTCCAAATATTTTGTCGGGGTTGACGATGTGACGCTCTCGGTTTGAGATGCATGATAGTCGTAGTTGATTATACCGGTTTTGTTGATTTCGTTGCTGTAAATCGTGCCCGGTATCTCGGGAGTAGCATACACCTTGGCAATGAGTGCCAAGATGTGGTCGGGGTCGGTTGCCTTGTCGGTGAGCAGATTGCTGTGCTCGACGCCAGTGGAATCGGTCCAGGTGAATCGGTATTCCTCGTCGGCATAATTAAAGACGGCGGCGTTGGCTGTCATTGCAAAGCCAATGATGCATAATGCTAAGCCTGTAAAAAACAATTTCCTCATAGCTGTGTTGAATTTATGTTTAAAATGCAAAACAAAAAAGACGTTTAGATTCCCAAACTGAAATGGGAGTGCTTCAAGTTGTTTAATTGAAAAATCAAGAAGAGGCTTTTCGCATTTTCCAATTTTCCTATGCAAATTTAATGCTTTTCTCACACAGAAAAAAATTAAAAAGTCTTATTTGCCATTCATGAATTATTAAAAAAATAAAAATAAAACAACAGAGCAAAAAGACACCGTTGCTTCGGACTATACGCTTCCCGCTAATGGGGCACGCTCGGGACTTGCACCCATTAGATTATGCCCATGTCGGGCGAACCAAAAAGAACTCCAGAACAAACGAGGAATTTCAGTAGAATAATTGTATCTTTCCATTCGAACAGGGGTTAATCGAACTAAGAATAAACAAAACCAGGAGGCCTATTCTGATTTCGTTCGGAGCCGCATAAATAAATAGAAAATACTTATGGAGGTATCAAAGAAAGACAGACGCATCTGCAGGGAGTTAATCCACAGAGCACTTGAAAAAGAGTGTGAGAGGTTCGTAAAGAGCACACGGAGGCTTGCCAGCAAGCCAATACCGTTGGCTGAACTTAACGAGCCCTACCGTGAAGATAACGGGCAGAGTGTCGAGGGGCCGTGGCATAAGATTTACATCCAGATATTTAAGAGAGTGTACAACTACGACCGTCACGTTGGACACCGCTACAACAACAGCTACGGCAGCCATCGGCTTGATGTTATCAAGGAACTCTACCTGGATAAACTTGTCACCGCGAGGATCTGAAACGTTTCGACCAGCCCCTGCAGGATCATTTTAATGAGTGGATAAAGGTCTGCAAATTATATGGCGAGATAGACGACGATTAAGATTAACGAAGCGGTGGAACGAAACCCCGTAACATTCTATGTCACAACGTCTGTCACCCAGCAAATTGAATAAGAATAAGGATGAAGACAAAAGGAGGAAGAAGAAGTCTCGAAGACCACATAACGCAATTAATATAATATGATTAATGGGGGACTGTACCAACAGGCGCAGTTCCCCATTTTCGTTATCTTGTTAGCAATCAGTTACTTGACAACTACCTTACTTGTCGACCGCGAGCCATCAGCATGCTCCACGACCTTCACATAGATGCCCTTCGACGGATTTGAAGTTTTCCTACCGGAGAGGTCATAATAGATTGTCTTCGCTGCTTCACTGCCCTTGACAGCACAGATGCCGTCGGTCTCACCATAATAGACTATCGGCGAGCGTCTTGTCTCACCGCCCATAATATATACCGTCTGCAGGCCGATGCGGGTGGCATTGACATTATGTAATGTGATTCCATGGTAGTTGCCGTCGACATAAGCCACATCCGAAGCATAAGGAATCATGGTCATATCGCTGTCGAGTACGCTATAGTCTGCTGCCTTCAGGGTTATCGGCTGGTCATCGTTGTAGATGATATAATAAAGACTGTCAGGGTTGATGAACTTGTCATTCTCATCCTTGCTGTAGATATAGAACGATAAACTTGAGCTCGTATCGTAGCTCCAATAGTCAATCCATTCCGGCTTTGCGGGTGTGGCAGCCACCGGATCGAAGTAGTTGAAAGCCACAGCCTTATAGAGATTATAATAGAATAGCGAATCGGTACCGTGATTATCAATCAAATTATCGGCCGAAACTAAGGTGCCGTCGATGGCATCATAGTCGAAGGAGATTGAATCACGGATCTTCTGCTCCGTAATGTCAATCATCTCGCCATATGATTCCTCTTTGACTATTGTGTCGCTCGAAGTCAGCAGATAAGCATAATATTCATCCTTCTTGTCAAGAGCCAAAAGCTGACGGTTCGGTATCACCATCTTATTGCCATCGACACGTCCTTTGATTACAGCATCGGGGAACTTCTGGCTGAATCCCTTGATATACATTTCATTACCTTTTGTTGCAACACTGACCATTCTTGTCACTCTGTCACCGTAGCTTGGCTTATACTCGAAGGTCCACGTTTCGGGAGTAACGTTCTCCGGCATCTGTGCCATAGTGTCCTTGTTGATTGTGTAAGTGACATTGCTCATAGCGAACTGCGACCACGTATTGCCGTATGTGGCATTGGCGAGACCAATGAGTTTTGTCGGATCGGTGGAAATGATGCTGTCGTCACGCATCACGAAGTCCATCTCCGTATATGTTGTATCTGTTTGATACGTATAGACCATCTGGCCACCGGCATCGACGAGCACCTTATCGAAGGCCATTAAAGTATAGTCGCGTTGACTGAAGCTGCTACCCATCGTATAGTATTTCTGCGGCAGTGGAAAACGGAGGGTGTCGCCGTCAATCTTGCCTTTAATCCAACCCTCGACACCATAGAGGTGGACGATAAAGTTGCGGACGTACACATACCCGTCGTTACCGAAGACAATCTGTTTCATTTTGTGGTCGATATTATCCTCACCCAATGTGCCGTTGCTCTGCCAGATATTGTGCGACGACTCCGAATAGATAACCTCACGGCCATCGGGGCGGTTGGTGATGACGGTGTCGGGCAGAATCGATGCCAGACTGTTGTCGGCAACCTCATGGTTTGCGGTCTGCGGCCATACTGACGAGCAGACCGACAGGAAGATGGTCAGGACTGCCAACTGCTTGTTCAAAGTAAATCTTCTTTTCATAAATAAAACTTTTGTTGTTTCGAATTTCGGATGCAAAAGTAACGAAAAGACAGCAGCATCGGGCTTATTTCTTTATCTTATATGTGCCAAAACATGATTTGGCACCCTTTAATCGGCTTTTTCTTCCTCTTTGCTTATCTTCTGATACACCGACGGCGACATTCCCGTCACCTGTTTGAAGTAGCTGTTGAAGTGACTGCGGCTCTTGATGCCCACACTAATGGCCACCCCCTCAATGGTCAAGTGGCCGTAGTTGGCATCGGTAAGGCGACGGCAGGCCTCCCGAATGCGGCACTCGTTGAGCAGGGCCTTGAAATTCTTGCCGTAGTGTTCATTGATTACCTGCGACACCTCTTTATAATTACTGTTCGCAAGCTCCGCAAGACGGTCGAGATTGAAGTCAGAATTGCAGATTTCATCGGTGTTCTGCATCACGGCATCGATGCGCTGGGCCAACAGTTCCTTGGCATCGTCGGTGAGGCGCGAGCCCTTATATTTCGTTTTTTCCTCCTCCAGGTGCAGCGAGTCCTGCACGTGGCGGTAAAGGATGCGGTTTGTGCGCATGGCCCTGCGGTAGCTCCGGAAGAGGAAAACGAGCAACAGACTCACGATGATGGCAAAGCCGATGATGACGGTCGTGATTACATTCAACCAGTGTTTCTGCTCCGTCAGCCGTTCCACGGTAGTGTTCGCCTCACGAAGCTCGTAGAGAAATTCCAACCGCGACACGCTCTGAAGATTATTCTCCGTGAGAATTTTTTCTTTCAATTCGAGGTAGTCAAGGCGATACCGCTGAGCCTTGGCACTATCGCCCCGCGAAAGATAGAACCTGTTGAGCATTAGATAGAAGTGCATGAGACCGTCGTCGATATGGTTGGATTTACAGAGGTCGACACCCTCAAGCATCGTTTTCACGGCTCGCCGGTCGTCGTGCATGAGGCTGAAAATCTTTGTCCGCAGTCCCAAGGCATCGGCAGCAAACCGTTTGGGGGTGTCGCGCGACTCGATATTCCGCTCCATGGCATAAGTGGCAGCAAGGGCCCTGGCATAATCGTGACTCTGAATAGCTTCCACACAGCTTATCGTTGCATTGGTGAAGTCGAGCAGCGGGGTTCCAGCCGGAATGCGCATGCGCTTAAAAGCAGCGATATCCTTCCTTAGCTGTGAATAGAGCAAAGGTTCGCCAACGAAATTCTCATCAAGCATATTCGTGAAAATCCCCACCGCCAACGGCCAGTTTCTTATCTCCACCGACTGATAGAAGGCTTTGCGGTATAATTGCAGCGTCGCCCATGCCAATTGTGGCTGGTCGCCCTGCACATCGAGGAATACGCTCTTAATGTTGGCCATGTTGAGGTTTATCATTGCCTCATAATACTTGTCGCCGCTCTTTGCGGCCAATTGCAGGGCCTGTCGTAAAGTGGTGTAAGCCTTATCGTAGTCATTGTAGAAAGCATAATAGAGGTATCCGACGTTGTTCATGGCCGTGATGCATTCCCTTCGCTCAGCGTCGCCGATGCCGTCGTCGTTGTAGCGGTTGGCAACGATAGTGTAGTACAGCAGCGCACTATCCTGACCGTTCGGCGAATGGAGGAACTTTCCGGCCTTCATCATCAGCATCGCCGTCGACTTCTCCGACAACCGTCGATAAGTTGCCATGTCGGCTGTGGTGGCCCTCAGCGGATGGGCTGTCAGCGACGGGGCAAAGGCCAGCAGAACGATGGTCAGACAGACAGTTAGCAGATGATGTGCCGACAGTGCCATCGCCACACATTTATTATCACCCGAACTTGTCTTTCTGAAGTATTTCATACCTTTGTCGTCGTATATGACGCAAAATTACACCTTTTTATTCAAAATAGGCTGTAAGAAGGAAAGAAAATGGTATAGACGGCAGCTGCAACAGCCGTTTGCAACTAACATTATAGTAGTGTGCGGTAGCATGATGATGTAAGGTATAAAATTAAGCAAGTAAACTGCAAATTATTAGCTTATAGCGTCACACATCCGTCATAGATGCGGGGGTATTTCAGTCCTCGCAACTATATGGATTTGTTCTAAATCTCGTTATTGGCAGTAGGCCGGTGATAACCCCCGACCCTACGGAGAATGCGTGCAACAGATTAATTATCAAAGTGTTACACAAGTCCTTAAAGACTGCCTATGATTATTTTCATTGAGTTATGGATCTCTCTACCCAATTATAGATAATTTCCTCTCGCAAAGTCGCAAAGAGCGCAAAGGTTATGCTCAACTAACGACAAGAACAATCTTTGCGGCATCTTGGCGTACTTTGCGACTTGGCGAGGGTATGTCGTTTAGATTCCCAAACTAAAATGGGAGTGCTTCAAGTTGTGTAATTGAAAAATCAAGAAGAGGTTTTTCGCATTTTCCTATTTTCCTAATGCAAATTTAATGCTTTTCTCACACAGAAAAAAATTATATAGTCTTATTTTGCTATTCATGAATTATTAAAAAATAAAAATAAAACAACAAGGCAAAAAGATACTGCATTTTACGCTTTCAGGCACAGCGCCGCTGTAGCCCGATGCGCTGCCTTGCAAGCTACAGGAGCGTGTGTGAAAAAAATGGCCATGCCGCAGGCAAGGTGAAAAGAAAAACGGCTCCACGTAGCTAAAGCGTGAAGCCGTTGCTGAAAAACGAGTATATGAAATAGATCAATTAATCCACAATAAGGCACTTGCCAGTCATGTCGGCAGGCTGAGGGAGGCCCATGATCTTCAAGATCGACGGAGCCACATCGGCCAGGCGGCCACTCTCTACGCTGGCATTCTTGTTGTTGCTGATGTAAACGAATGGCACAGGATTGAGCGAGTGGGCTGTGTTGGGAGTGCCGTCGGCGTTGATGGCATGGTCGGCATTGCCGTGGTCGGCAATGATGATGACCTCATAACCGGCAGCCTTGGCAGCCTCCACCGTCTGTTTCACGCAGTCGTCGATAGCCACCACCGCCTTCTGTATTGCAGTGTAGACGCCCGTGTGGCCCACCATGTCGCCATTGGCATAGTTGACAACGATAAAGTCATACTTCTCGCTCCCGATGGCAGCCACGAGCTTGTCTTTCACCTCGTAGGCGCTCATCTCGGGCTTCAGGTCGTAGGTAGCCACTTTGGGCGACGGCACGAGAATGCGGTCCTCACCCTCAAATGGAGCCTCGCGACCACCGTTGAAGAAGAACGTGACGTGGGCATATTTCTCGGTCTCGGCAATGTGCAACTGCTTCAAGCCCTTGGAGCTCAAGTACTCGGCCAGGGTGTCTTTTACATTTTCCTTTTCAAAGATCACATGCACATTCTTGAATGTGGGATCGTAGGGGGTCATGCAGTAATACTGCAAATCCTTCACAGTGTGCATGCCTTCATCGGGCATGTCTTGCTGGGTGAGCACAGTGGTTATCTCCTTGGCGCGGTCGTTGCGGTAGTTGAAGAAAATGACCACATCGCCCTCCTTGATACGGCCGTCGACAGTGCTGTTCACAATGGGCTTGATAAACTCATCGGTCACGCCCTCGTCGTAGCTTTCCTGCATGGCACGCTGCATGTTGTCGCTCTGCTTGCCCACGCCATTCACAAGCTGGTCGTAGGCCAGCTTGATGCGGTTCCAGCGCTTGTCGCGGTCCATGGCGTAGTAGCGGCCTGTGATAGTAGCCACCACACCTGCACTCTTGGCACAGTGCTCTTCCACGTCTTTGATAAAGCCCTTGCCGCTCTCGGGATCGGTGTCGCGGCCGTCCATGAAGCAGTGCAGATACACGTTTTTGAGCTTGTATTCCTTGGCAATGTCGCACAGGGCAAACAGGTGGGCGAGCGAGCTGTGCACGCCGCCAGTCGAGGTGAGACCCATGATGTGCAGGCCCTTGCCCGTCTTTTGGGCATAGCTATAAGCCGAAACGATCTCTTTGTTTTTCAGTATCGAGCCGTCGGCAATGGCCTTGTTGATCTTCACAAGGTCTTGATACACAACGCGGCCGCCGCCTATGTTGAGGTGGCCCACCTCGCTGTTACCCATCTGCCCGTCGGGCAGACCCACGTCCTCGCCGCAGGCTTTGAGCTGACTGTTGGGATATTCTTTCAAAAGGCTGTCCCAGTAGGGAGTGGGCGTGCTCCATATGGCATTGCTCTTGTCGTGTGGGCCAATGCCCCAACCATCCAGGATCATTAATAATGCTTTTTTCCCCATAATTGTGATAATGTTGCTTTATATATTTTATAATCTTTTATTTCTCTACATTTTCAATTGTGCAAAGGTACGACAAAATAGCCACAAAGTGCATTGGTGTCGGCAATATTTTAGCCTTTTTGTGATTTATTGACAATGCCAAGCACGCATTTTTGCTTACCTTTGTTTCAAACATGCAGAAAATGGGAAAACGTGCAGTCATAATGGGCGCCTCATCGGGCCTGGGATTTGAGATAAGCCGCTTGTTGCTCGAGCGGGGATACCACATCGGCATTGCAGCCCGCCGTAACGACAGGCTGCAGGCACTCAAGCACATAGCACCTGACAGGGTGGAAACGGCTTGCATCGACGTCACGTCGCCGCAAGCTCCGGCACAACTCGAGGAGCTCATTGCACGACTGGGCGGCATCGACCTGTACATGCATGTGGCTGGCATAGGCAGCCAGAACATGGAGCTGCAAGAGCACATCGAGCTTGAGACCGTGCAAACCAACGCTGTGGGCTTTGTGCGCATGATTGGCGCGGCCTACAGGCACATGGCCCTGCACGGTGGCGGGCACATCGCCGCCATAAGCAGCATTGCAGGCACCAAGGGGCTGGGGCCTGCCCCGGCCTACTCGGCCACCAAGGCCTTGCAGAGCACCTATATCGAGGCCCTCGACCAGCAGTCACGCCTGCGCAAGCTCAACATCACCTTTACCGACATCAGACCAGGCTTTGTGCACACCGACTTGCTGAACGACGGCAGAAAATATCCCATGCTCATGCACTGCGACAGCACCGCACAACTCATAGTAAAGGCCGTGACAGCCCGACGCGCGGTAAAAGTCGTGGACTGGCGATATCGCCTCGTGACTTGCGCATGGAAACTGCTGCCACGGTGGCTGTGGGTGAGAATGCCTATCAGCCAATGAAAATTGTACTATCATTGACAAATTATTTCTACACTATATTATATTCAATAATTCAAACTATAATGAGAAGATTACTGAACTTCATGATTATTGCCGCGCTGGCAACGGCTGTGGCAAGCTGCAACAAGGCCCAGGACAACAACGGGCGTCAAGAAGCCAGCGCTACTTCCCAAGAGGAAACCGCCGAGGCATCGACAGCAACCGAGAGCATGGTCGTCGAGATCAACCAAGACGAACTGACAAAGGCCGTGGGCGACCTCACCCAGCCCACGTGGACCAATGCCGGCAAGCGGCCTGTTGTGATCGACTTCAACGCCACCTGGTGCGGCCCGTGCCAAAAGTTGAAACCCGTGCTCAATAAACTTGCCGCCCAGTATAAAGGCAAAGTCGACTTCTACAGTGTCGACGTCGACGAGAACCAGGCACTTGCCAGCGCCCTGGGCATCAACGCCATTCCGCACGTGCTGGTAGCTCCGGTGGGCAAGAAACCACAGGCCATACAGGGCTTTGACTCGGCCGAAGACTTTGCCAGCCAGCTGGCAGCCTGCTTGAAATGACAGGATTGCACATGCTGTGAGAGCTATTGTACCGAAGAGCCGAACAGCGCGTAGTCGGCCTTGAGCGGATCGCCGGGGAAAACCCTGCGCAACTGCTCGGTGAGTCGCAAGGCGGTCGACATCGTCGCCGCCTTTGTTTTTATGAGTCCCAGTCTGCGGGCCTCTTGCAGCACATGCGTGTCGAGCGGCATGATGAGGGTGCTTTTGTCGATAAATGGCCAAATTCCCAAATCGACAGGAGAGCCGTCGCGCACCATCCAGCGCAGAAACATGCACAAGCGCTTGCACGACGACTTGGCATTCACCGGAACCAGGTGGCCCGTGTCGTATTGGGCAAAGTAGCCTGTGAGCAGCTCGATGGCCTGCATGGCCGTAGTGCAACCCTGCGACGACACATAGTCGCCCATGGTGCCATAATCGCGCAACATGGCTTGCAGGGCTCGCAGCAACGTGTGCATGTGGTGAAAGGTGTGAAGCCGGTAGAAGGAGCGCGACACGTCGTCGGGCACAGTGCTGGCGAAGGCTCCCGAGCGCAACCACTGGTATGGGTCACCCTGTGAGCTGTCGAGCATGTGCTGCAGCTTAGGCCTGAAAGCAACCCGGTTGCCGTAGCTTAAGCTGGCGGCGACAAATGCCATCACCTCCTGGCTGGGCTGCCCCTGCACCTGGTGCATAAACCAGCTGGGGTCGCCTTGCATGAAAGCGGCCGTCTCGCAGCGCCCAGCCTGCTCGATAAGCAGCTCGCGCACTGCACGTTTGATGTGTATCTTAACACTTTTCATGCCACAAAGGTAACAAAACCCTCGTCACCTGGCACGAGATTTAGCATTTTTCTGTACAACAACAGAAGGAACAAAAAGGTGTTTCCTTGGAAATTTCTGCGTAATTTTGGGCAAAATTATTTAACTTTGCGATAAACAAAACTGTAAATTCAACCAAAAGATGAAAAAGACACTCTTAATCCTCGTGGCTCTGGTGCTCATGATTGCACAAGGCCTGTTTAGGGCACAGGCAGCCAATGCCAAGTTTCAACTGCCTGCAGTGTCGGATATAGCCATGTATCAAGTGAATCCACGCGTGTTTGCCCCCAGCAACTCGCTCAACGCCGTGGCTGCTCGCATCGACTCGATAAGTGCCTTGGGAGTGAATGTAATGTGGGTGATGCCCATTTACCCAATAGGCAAGGTGAAGAGCAAAAACTCACCCTACAGCATAAGCGACTACAAGGCCATCGCACCCGAGTTTGGCACCATCAACGACCTCAAACACCTGGTGCAAGTGTGCCACGAGCATGGCATGGGCATCATTCTTGACTGGGTGGCCAACCACACAGCGTGGGACAACGTGTGGATGAAAGATCACAAGGACTGGTACACCCAGGACGAGAACGGCAATGTAATATATCCAGCTCACACCGACTGGACCGATGTGGCCGACCTCAACTACGACAACCGTGAGATGCGTGCCGCCATGATCGACGCCATGAAATTCTGGATTGTGAATTGTGGCATCGACGGCTTTCGCTGCGATGTGGCCGACGGTGTTCCAGCCGACTTCTGGAAAGAAGCGATCGACGAGCTGCGCAAGGCTGCCGGCAACCGCAACATTGTGATGCTGGCCGAGGGCAGTCGCCCCGACAACTTCACCGTGGGGGGCTTCGACATGAACTATGGCTGGGCCTACAAGAGCGACCTGGTGAAAGTGTGGAAAGACGCCCCTGCCTACGATCTCTTCAGTAGCGACAGAAAAGAATATGAACCGCTTCCTAAAGGAAAAGTTAAAATGCGCTTCACCACCAATCACGACCAAGCCACCGAGGCCTCGACTGTGACCGAATTCACCAATCAGCAAGGAGCGATGGCAGCCTATGTGGCCACCATCTTCCCCCACGGCGGCGCTCTCATCTATGGGTCGCAAGAGGTGGGCTACGACAAGACTATCAACTTCTTCAAGTATGTGCCTGTCGACTGGACTGCTCACCCCGAGGTTTACCGTGAGTATCAAAAACTCATAGGGCTCTACAACAAGTACTCGGCATTGCGCAAGGGCGAGCTCATCCCTTATCCCGACCGCGACGTGATGGCCTTCATGAAGACCGACGCCAGCGGCGACTTCCTGGTGCTTGTGAACGTGCGCAATGCGGCTCACACGTTCGACTTGCCGCAGCAGTGGGCAGGTCATGCCGTTGACAATGTGTATAACGGCAAGAGCATGAAGCTGGCCAGCAAAGTCAACCTCAAGCCCTTTCAGTATTTCATACTCAAGGCAAAATAATGTTTCATGAGTGTAAAAATCTTTTGCGATAGGTGCTCACACAAGAATGCATGCACAGCTGTAATGCACCCAAGGCACCCCCACACCAATTCATGGTAAATAAAATTCAACACAAAACGATATGGAAATAAGTAACACTACACGACTCTATGCGCTCTCGCTCAAAGAAACCCGCGCATGGACATTTGCAGCCCTCTTCATCATTGGCAACATCGTGGTGCCCCAATTGTGCCATGCCATGATACCCCATGGCGGCCTCATCTTCCTGCCCATCTACTTCTTCACCCTCATAGGGGCCTACAAGTACGGAATCAAGGTGGGACTGCTCACAGCCGTGATGTCGCCCATAGTCAACTCGGTGTTTTTCGACATGCCGGCTCTTGCCGTGCTGCCGGCAATACTCATCAAGTCGGTACTGCTGGCAAGTGCTGCCGCCCTGGCCGCCCGCAAGACCCGCAAAGTGAGCATAGGCGCCCTCATAGCCGTAGTGCTGAGCTACCAGGTGCTGGGCAGTGGCTTTGAGTGGGCGCTCAACGGCAACCTCATGGCTGCCGTGGCCGACTTCAAGCTGGGTCTTCCGGGCATGACCATTCAGGTGCTGGGCGGCTGGGCCTTGCTCAAGTATGCGCTCACCAAGTAGATCACACAAGCCCCTATTACTGCACACATGACACACGACATCATCGACCTGCTGCACAGCACGCAGTGCTCGCTTGTAGTGAGCAACGGCGGGCGCGTGGCCACGTTCTACAAAAAAGGCGTGCGCGACCTCGAAGACCTGCTCAACAATGACCCGGAGTTTCTGAAAGGAGCCTGCATTGCCGACAAGGTGACAGGCAAGGCAGCTGCCGGCATGGCCGCTGTGGGCGGGGTGAAAGAGATATATGCCGACGTGATGAGCCGCAAGGCCGTGCCCTTGCTTGAGGAGAACCATATAAACTACAGCTGTGGCACGATGGTCGACGCCATTGTTGTGCCTGCGGGCGACACCCGCTGCCCGCTCGAGATAATCGTGGAGCCAGCCAGCACGGCACAACAGGTTGTAGACCTGCTGAAGGCCCACTTCGCTGAGATGCAAAACAGGAAAATGAAAAATTAGTTCCTCTTGCTACGGGACTCAATTTCCTGCATTTTTGAAAATCCCTTGATGGTATACTCCAGGGCATAGTTGAAAGGGATGCCCTTGGCACGTCGCAATCGCCAGGCCACAGCCAAGGCACGAAAGATGACACTGCGCCGGTGAGCCTTGTAGATGTAGGCTCCGCGAGCCATGAGCACACCAGGGTCGGCAGCATGGGTCGACTGCGTGGTAGGGCCCAGGTGCTCGACAACGACCGTGGGGAAAAACCGGCAACTGAGACCGGCTCGCAAGGCATCGTGTATAAACACCGACTCCTCGCCGCAATCAAACACACCCGAGCCCAACCCGAAATTCTCGTCGAAACGCAACCCGGCCGGCATCATCGACCGGCGAAAGGCAATCTCAAACGAGGTGACATAATACTTTCTCGCTGGCTGGGCAAGGCTGAACGAGTAACCTGGATAGACCTTGGGAGCAACATCGTTCTGTGCCTTGAAAGTAGCGATTGCAACATCGGGGTGGGCAGTAAAAGTATCGATAACCGATTGCAGCCGCTCGCGCGTGTATAGGCAGTCGTCGTCGGCAATCAAGCAAATGTCGCCAGTTGCCATTTTAAGACAATTGTTGCGATTGCGACTCAATCCCTTTCCATCTATAATAGCGACCTCCACATCGTGGCGTTTCAACGCCTGGGGCAACTCGCAAGGCACATAACCGTCGCGATGCTGCCACGACACCAGGTAGCTGATGCCAGGCACTGGCTCGATGAGCAATTGTGGCACCGACTGGATGCGGTCGTCGAGCGTGCATATGAGCAATTGCAGAGTCATGAACGGTTAAATCAATTTCTAAAAACCAACTTTAATTTTCCAAAGTTACTACTTTTCGGTAGTAATCCCAACAGTCTGCACATGTTTTTTCGTCAGTGGGCATATTACAGCGACATCGCCCCCTCGCCAAGTACACATTGCACCTTCCTCTCGAGACTTAGTACTCACCGCCTTGGGCCAGCCGACCTTGCTGCCAGGCGGGCGGCAGCCTCGGTGAAGGCCTGCATGATTGCTGTGGGCCGGTGGTTGCTGAATGCGCCCAGCGGATACTGGCCTTCAAGCTCTGGAGCCCAGTAAAACACGCCGTGACAGTGGCCTTGCGTCTTGTGGAGCGCGGCATCGATGATGGCTTGCATCACCTGCTTGCCCTCTTGCGGCTTAGCCGCCTCGGTTCCGGTCTCCACGACCATGGTCTCGCAGCCATATTTCTTGCTCAAGCGCACCAGGTTGGCAGTGAAGTCGCGCAAGGTGCCTTCCAAATCTTGCTCAAGGCCGGCATCCTTGTCCCAATAGGGGTAGACGCTCACGCCTATCACATCCCAGTGAGCGCCATAGCGGCGCAAGCCGTCGAAGATGAAGTCGTAGCGCTTGGGGTCGCAGGCCGAGTCGAGGTGAATGATAACCTGAGCTGCGGGATACACCTGTTTCACCGCTTCGTAGCCGGCCTGGGTGAGCCCGGCATACTGCGCCATGCTGGTCTCGGCACGGCCCATGGGCCACAGGAATCCATGAGTGGTCTCGTTGCCCACTTGCACCCATTTCACGTCGATATTGTCATCTTTGAGCAATTGCAGGGTCTCGCGAGTGTGGGCTGCAAGGGCCTGCTTCATCTGCTCATAGTTGAAGTTTTTCCAAGCCGCGGGTATATTTTGCTTGTGAGGGTCGGCCCACCAGTCGCTATAGTGGAAATCGATCATGATCGCCATGCCCAAGGCCTTGGCGCGGCGCGCCATGACCAGAACGTCGTGTGGGCTGCAAAAGCCCTGCTGGGGATTGACCCACACGCGTAGCCTCACGGCATTGAGACCCAGCTCGTGCATGAGCTGTGTGTTCTCGCGAGGCTCGCCAGCCGCATTATACAGCTGCACGCCCTGTGCTTCAAGCTCGGTGGTACCGCTTATGTCGGCCCCAAGCCAAAAAGTATCGGGACTCTCGCTCGCCCAGGTCATGACCGAGGCCGCCGAGATGACAAGACTAAATAATAGAGCTATAATCTTCATGTGCGTTCTTGATTTAAAATTGCCGGCATTTAAGCATGACATCACCCCAACGCCAAAGCCACAAAAGAAATGCCGCATGCTGCAAAGATAAAAAAAATTCATCAATTCTTGCAAAAAGACAGGTCAAGACTCCAGGCCAACATCAATAGGGCTGAAAGGGAAGCTCGCCCACGTGCCAGCGGGCTACAGGCGCATCGCCGCCCTCGGCATCGGTGCGTGACACCGACAGCCCCAGCAGGCGGAATGGCCGGTGCTCGTAGTCGACCTTGGCAAGCAACTGCTTGGCAAGCGGAAGAATGTCGGCCTTGTCGCGTAACACCCGCGACTGCGTCACACTGCGTGTGACTTGCGTGAAATCGGCAAACTTCACCTTGAGCGTGAGCGTTCGGCCCTCGAAGTCGTGACGTGCAATGCGGTCTACAAGTTCGAGCACGGCATGATACAACTCGATCACGGCCGCCGACCTTTTGTCGATATCGGTCAAAAAGGTGCATTCACACCCTATCGACTTGCGCACGTGGTGCACCGTGACCGGCCGCGTGTCGATGCCGCGTGCGTAGTCATAGTACACTGCTCCCATCTTGCCAAAAGCATCGGTGAGGAAGCGCAGGCTGAGCTCACGCAGCTGCCCCACAGTGAAGATGTGCATGCCGTGCAGGCGCTGGGCAGTCTTCGGCCCCACTCCCCACAGGTTCTCGACAGGCAGGCGCTGCAGGAAGTCGAGCGCCCTCGCCGGGTGCACCACCGTGAGCCCGTCGGGCTTGCGATAGTCGCTGGCAATCTTGGCAAGCAGCTTGTTGTAGCTCACCCCCGCCGAGGCTGTGAGATGCAGCTGCGACCTGATGCGGGCCCTGATCTCGGCGGCGACATCCATGGCCAGGGCTGCTCCCGTCTTGCAGGTCGTGACATCGAGAAAGGCCTCGTCGATCGAGATGGGCTCAACCAGGTCGGTATAGTGGCAAAAGATTTCATGCACACGGGCCGAAATTTCCTTGTATCGCTCAAAACGCGGCTCCACGACGACCAGGCCGGGACACAGTCGCTTGGCCGTGGCCATGGGCTGTGCCGAGTGCACCCCATAGCGACGTGCCTCGTAGCTTGCCGTCGACACCACGCTGCGCGGGGCATCATGCCCTACAGCCACAGGCAGCCCCCTGAGCGAGGGGTTGTCGAGCTGCTCGACCGATGCAAAGAAAGCATCCATGTCGACATGAATGATTTTGCGCATTTCCATCACACGTCACCACTCGATGGGATCAAGACCGTGGGCCACAAGATAGGCGTTGGCACGAGAGAAGTGATGATTGCCAAAAAATCCGCGGTAGGCCGAGAGCGGCGAGGGATGCGGCGAGGTGAGCACAAGATGCTTCATGCGATTGATACAGGCCCCTTTCTTGATGGCATAGGAGCCCCACAAGATGAAAACAAGATGCTCGCGATGCTCGCTCAAGTGAGAAATCACAGCATCGGTAAATTGCTCCCAGCCTTGTCCCTGGTGAGAACCGGCCCGGTGGGCCTGCACCGTGAGTGTGGCATTGAGCATGAGCACGCCCTGCTTGGCCCAACGGCTCAAGTCGCCGCTCTTGGGAATGGGCGCGCCAGTGTCATCGTGCACCTCCTTGAAAATGTTTTGCAACGATGGTGGCAATGCAACGCCGTCGTTTACCGAAAAACAGAGACCGTTGGCCTGTCCCAGCTCGTGATAGGGATCTTGTCCGAGAATGACAACTTTTACATCGGGGAACGGAGTGGCATCGAAGGCAGCAAAAATTTGGTGTCCGGGCGGGAACACCTGGCTCGTGCGATACTGCTCGCGCACAAAGCCCGTGAGCTTGGCAAAGTACGGCTTTTCCCACTCGGCAGCCAGCTCCTGGTTCCAAGTAGCATCAATCTTGACCTGCATAAATGTTAGGATTTTTGACGTTCACTTTTGCAAAGTTAAGAGATAATGCTTAATTTTGCGCCACCGAAGGCGAGAAATTTTCTGGTCCCATAGTTTAATGGATAGAATGAAGGATTCCGGTTCCTTTGATTGGGGTTCGACTCCCCATGGGATCACAACTATAACGTTTTAAAATTTCCAACCGATTAATTATCAGTCGGTTGGATTTTTTGTTGCTATGGTATGATGCTAAAAGTGTGCGCAAATTGTGCGCAATGCTCTATATAAGGAAAAACCGCCACACTTTCACAAGCACAGCGGTGTTGTTTAATTCTTAAATAATGCCATGTGGCATTCTCCTGCAAAGATAATGATTTTGCTTGATAAACGGCACAGGCTGCCCACAATTATTTCATTTTGTTTCGTGATATTATATGAGGCAAGTGGGCAACGTTGTTAAATGTGTGTGTGCTCACCTATGAATGTTTGGGCAATCTCAGGGTGCTTGTGCATTGGCCTGGCATACTACTGCAACAACATGGCACTATTTGCCCCATAGTGGAGAACAATTCTCGCTGGCTCTGTGCTGGGGTGTCGCGTCTCGTCATTCCCCAATGCCTGCACAGGGCCACAGGGGCTGTGAGGCTGCCAAGCTGTGTACCAATCACCATTCGTCATTTGGGACCCCCACATGCGCGCGTGTTAAACAACCCCAATATTGTCTTACACCTGAACATCGTTGCCAGTTTCCCAAACAATCGGGGTCCCCTGCTCAGGGTGTCACCCCTGCCATATATAAAAAGCCTGCAATGGCAATGGGGCAGCAAAAAGCTGCCCCGTCACAATAACCTCGGCACTCTATTGAACGCTATAACATGTCTTTGTTAATCCATCGCTGCATGTAGTGGAAAAAGGTGCCAAGTCCTACGCGTGAAGTGGTGGACAACAGGTTGCTAAATTTCATGTCACACTCCCGCGGGTTATACTTGCAGTCCAATGCCGATAAGCGGTGGAAGTAGCCTCGGCCTCTCTCTCCCATGCTGGTCAGTGCTGCACATATGTGAAACCAACTATCATAGTCGCCCGCAACGTTGAGGCGGTAACGCTCGCAAGCCCTCACGCATCTCTCGACCTGCATGTCCTCGGTGCCAACATCGAAGTGTTTGGCTGGCCTCGGTGGCTGTAGGCGTGGTTCCTCCTTGCAATAGGTGTAAGTCGTTGCGTTCGGGTTGTAGTAAGGTTGGCTGTCATAGCTCATTATACGTCCCCTGCACACGTCTTTGCAAGCTGGGTCTACAACTATGCCCATGGCCTTGAAGTCGGCCTCTATGGCCCTGAAATGGGCCTTGTGCTTGCGTGGCGTGGCTATCGGGACAATGCAGAACACGCCCTTGCCACTCACAGACAAGCTGGCGTAAGCCACTTCTTCAAGTCGTGCCAGCTCGTCTTTAATTTGCTCGGCACTCATCTCGGGGTTGTCCTTGCCGTCAATGTCGATGCATATAAGCCCGCTGTGCTGCACCAAGTTTTCAGCCTTGCGGGTAGGCCTGAACAGCCCGCTAATGGTGGCAACGGGCAATTGCTTCTTCATCGCCTTGCGCTGGGCCTCATCAGGCTCAGCCCTGAGGCGGCCAATCATCGCCCTCGTTGCTTGGTCGGGGTTCAGGAAATCGGCAAGCGGGGCCTCGGTGCCTGTCGTGTCGGTCACGTTTCTGTAAACCGATATGATTGTATTTTGAAAATCTATCATGTTGCTTAATTTTTAAACCTTAGGTTAACAGGTTAATGGTTAACACGCTATTAAATCATTGATTTATAGGATATTTGCCGTTAACCTGCCATTAACCTGCTTGACAATCGTCTGTGCTTGATTGGTTAACGGCTGGTTAATGCCTAATCAACTGAAATACAATAATTTGTACCATAGTTAACCATTAACCAATTAACCTAAGGTGTGAGTTTATTTTTTGCCGTTGAGCACCTGAGAAATATAAGCGGGGCTCAAGTTCAATGCCTGTGCAAGCATGGACTGGTTTTTAACGTCAAAACGCCTGCAAAGCTCCCTCAACAGCTCGGGGCTCGTCATCTGCTGGCGGGTGTCCAGCCCCTTGAGCTTGTCGCACACCATCAGGGCGGTGGCCTCGAAGTATTCCATGCACCTAACGGAATAGTCCATCACGTTGCCAGTAATCAGTGCCTGCCCGCTTTCGTACTTCAATTCAAAATCCTCGTCCCATGCATTGCTCATGCACTGAACAGCGCCAGCCAGTCGCAACACATAGATTACAACCTTGGAGTAGATTGCGCTGGTATAGTCATCGCTGCAATCGTTCTGCAAGCTCACACAGCGGTTTAAATAGTCCCTGTAAACTGTTGCCGCCTCATCGCCAAGACGTATTATAGCCTTGGTCTCCAGCTTTCTTAATCTCATCATATTGTCAACGCACTCGCCCCATGCAGCCCTGTCTACATTAGAAATCTCCTTGCCATTCGGATAGGGGACTTTAGGGTTGTCGGGGTAGGCAAACAAGAAACGCTGCACAAGCCCATCGTGCATAAAAGTATCGGTGTTGAAAGTCTTTTTCAGCACATCGGGCTGCATGCCTCCCAATATGCTCATGAAGGGGTCGGGCACGTACACATTTCCAGCGTTTTTCCGTGCAACGTCTATCGGGTCGTTATTGAATAAGCTTAACAGGTCGCTTGCCTCGCCACTCTTGTTGTAGCGCCCAATGTCGCTAAAGAAAGCCCTCAGCTCGTCACGGAAGTTCAGCACGCCCTTGGGGTTGTCCATCAGTATCATGGCCCTCGCTTCGGGAGTGCTGTCGCTCATCAACACCTTTTGCATTGGTGGCGGTGTTTCCCCCTTGGGAGTGCTGTTGCATATCTCCTTGTACTGGCGGTTATAGACTTTCTGCACGGCCCTTAGGGGTCTCAATATCTCTTTTACAGGGGCGCTCTTGTTAAGGCCGCTACGGCCCACCAAGACACACCATAGCTGCACAGAATTGGAATACGGGCCGTACTCCACCCTCACGCTGTTGCCGATTGCAGCGCTTGCCACTGCCAGCACTGAGGCCACAAGATACTCCCGCGGGCACTGAAATGCTTCCTGCCAGTGTTTGACACAGGTTTGAACATGGCAGTGCAGCCCGTCTATAGGCAGCACGTTTTCATGGTGCAACGAAACCTTGTCGCTGGTGCCAGCATGTGAAATAATGTCGGTCACCACCTTTGAGGCCTCGCCCCTGCCTGCCTCTGCCGTCTTGGCGGTGGCTATAGAGTTTGCACCCCACAGCGGGTTGGATGCCTCGCGGGTCTCATCTTCCTGCCTCAGTCTTTCCTGCTCTTCTTGCACAAAAGCGTCAAAATCATTGCTTGTGTCGCTGGAATTTTGTACCTTTGTGAAGTCCACATTACCCTGCAACGGATTGGAGTTCCAGCCGTTGCGGGGATTTTTGTTTGCCGTCATTTTACAGCACCTCCTTTCTCATTGATAAGCTGCTCGATGTCGGACTTGAGGTAAAACACCTTTTGACCTACGTGATGTTTCTTTAGCTTGCCTGCCTTGTGCCACCTGCCCAGGGTCATGGGTGTAACACTGAACATTTTGCAGACTTCCCGCATAGGCACAACCCTCATGGGGTCGTTGTCGTTCTTAACTTGCGACTGCTTTGCATTCATAGCCTGAATGTAGGCAATCACCTGCTCACTTACTGCCGTTGCCAGCATGTTTACAATTAAATGTAAATTTATATTCATATTAATTATTTACCCTCAGAAAACTTATCTGAGGTCACTGGCAAAGTTCAACATGGCATTTGTGGCACACTTGTGGCATTTGCTAACAAAGTGCATAAAAAGCAAACACCGACAAACCCAATGTTCATCGGTGTTTATGGCGATTGTAACAAAAAAAAATTGTACCTTATTTGTGGCACACTTGTGGCATTTCTAATAGAAGCGCCTTGTTTACGCTTTAAATTTCCTATTTTTTATCTCTTCAATCAATGAGTCGAAATCGTCTTTCCATCCCGCATCTATAGCATTCTTGCGATGCCTAAGATAGTCCCATTCGCTTCTCCAGTCCCAGGCTCTTCCATTTTTCCCTGGCGACTTCAAAGGAACCAGGTCCCATTTCCAGTCGCTCGGCCAAACCAGCTCCGCTATTTTTGATAGCCCGTATAGGAATTTTATTTTATTTTCAAAGTGCACTTGCCTAAAGTCGGCAGTCTCTATCGCTTCCAGGAATGTGGATAATTCGCAATCATCGGCCAGTGCTGGACCTTTTATAGATAAACGTTGCATCATGTTGAAGATTTCCCGTGCTATGCTGACGTGATCTCCGTATGCAAATTTATATTTGTGTTGTCTTGTGGCCGTTTCATTGCCCTCATCCTGCCCGCCTTTTGGCTCGGGCTTGGTGTCGGTGGCTTGGCCTGGTTGAGGCCCTGAGGCGCCATCTATCGCGGCCGTTTGCTGTGTCTCGGGTGGGTTAGCCCACTCGGTCTCCACACAATCCGTGAAGAACAAATGGGCTCCATCGCCCCTCTCGGTCCATGGTAGCGCGTCAAATACTTTGTCACGCAATGCCAATAGATACTCAACGCCGTTGTTAACTGCAATCTCGTGGACTGCTGTCATTATCATCTCCTTGTTGTAATCCTTGATATAGTTAACTATAACGAGTAAATCTCTTTGGTTGACTTGCATTGTATTATTTTTAATTGATAATTATCTGTTCTTAATTACGGAGTTTGAAGTAGTTCTCCACCATTCGTTCACGGCCCTCTCTTGGATCTTCCTTGATGTAGGTGAAGAATGTTTTCTCGGTCGTGTGTCCCGTGATGCTCATTATCAGCGGCACGGGCATATCTCTGCGATACATATTGGTGGCAAAGCTGCGTCTTGCTGTGTGGGCGCTCACTACTTCATATATTTTTTGCGTCTCAGTCTCTTTCTCAGCGTTCTTTGTCCTCTCCTTTACAAAGTCATCATTGTAGCCCAGTTCCTCGCCCTCGGGCGTTTCTGCCAGCTCCTGGCACACTACCTTGATATAGTTGTTAAACTTTTGGTTTGAGATAGGCTTAGGCGGCTCCTGGGCATACTCGTTGAGAATGGGCTCAATCTCGGGAATAATCGGGATTGCCACAACTGCTCCAGTCTTCTGCTGTTCTATCTCGAAGTAGCGGTTTGCCCCGTCTTTGGTGGTGTGGATGTTCACATCAGTAAGTTTGTCCAGGTCGGAGTATCGGCACCCAGTCCAGCACATGAGCAAGAATTGGTCACGCACTTTCTTGAGGTGGCCAGTGAACGGGTAACTCGCCATGTAGGCCAGCTGCTCCTCGTTGAGATATATGTTGTTCACTTCTTCCCTCAACACCTTGCACTTGCCAGTTTGGATAAATTCACAAGTGGCACGCTGGGCCAGTGGCAAACGTTGACGCAACATGAGCTTTATACCCTTGACAACTGCGCCTATGGTGTTCAATACCATTCCTTGGGCATAGAGAAAGCTGACAAGTTTGTTATACCATTGTTCGGTTAACTCGTCGGTGTCGTAATCCTGTTTTCCCTGTGCCTGTAGAAACCTGTTCAATCGGGTGCGGGTCTGCTTGTAATTGGCGATAGTTCCCTTTGACACCCGCTTGCCGTCACGCAAAATACGGCCGTTAATTGCATCGTCAACATAGGAGTTCACAATCTTCATCAGCGTTGCTCGGCTGTCTTTCCTGGCTTTCTCCTGGGCGGCACGCTCCCGCTCCTTGCGCTGCTTGTCGAGTAGCATGTACTTCTCCTTGTGCAAGTGTCGGTCGGCCACGTCGGCCAGCCAGTCCTTTAGCTCCCTTGAGGTGTCGAACTGCTTGCCGCTGTCGTTGTACTGCTTCTCCAGGTATGCCTTTAATTCCAATATGGTGTTTCTCGCATTGTCACACTGGGCCTTTAGTGGGCCTTTCTTGATTTCTCTCAGCTTGAGCGGTGACACTGGCACCTCGTTCTCAACAACACATAGCTTGTGGTTAACCATGATTGACGTTGCCAGCCTTGCCCTCAGTGTCCTGGTTGCAGTGAATTGGAAGTAAACCTCACTGAAAACATTACCATTCTCAGCGATAACCTGCTTTTTCGATAAATAAATATATGTACCTGACATAGCTTAATCATTTAAGAATTAAATACAACTGCAAATATAATACAATCTTTAAAAATGTGCGCAAATTGTGCGCAAAAAGTTTATTCAATGTTGTTTCTTGTTATATTACCAAAAATACCATATATATTTAATTAATTGATATGTAGTCATATTATAACAACAACATGGTAAAGAATACCATAAGTTTTAGTCCCCATGGGATCACACGATAGAAAGAAACCAACTGGTTGACAACAAACTGGTTGGTTTTTTTGTTGCAGGGATAAATTACACAAGATTTCGGAGCTAAACGGGCGGGGGCTAAAAACAGTGTGTTGCTAAAAGGGGGTGCCTGTGTTTTTGGGCTTACAGATTTTTTTCTAACTTTGTAGACCATAATGTAATTACGGATTTTTTCTTCCAAAACAAAGATTAAGAAAACAGATGATTGACAAACTGGATGCAATCGACATCAAAATTCTGAAAGAGCTGCAACACAACAGCAAGCTCACCACCAAGGAGCTTGCCGAGGCCGTTCATCTCTCGGCATCGCCCACCTTTGAGCGGCAGAAGCGGCTGGAGCGCGAGGGTTATATAAAGAAATATGTAGCTGTGGTCGATCCCGACATGGTGGGCAACGGCATGATCGTGCTGTGCAACATCCGCCTCAAGCAACACGGCAAGGAGTATGCCCAGGAGTTTGTCGATGCCATGAAAGGGATGGAAGAAGTGACCGAATGCTACAACACCAGCGGCGACTTTGACTTCATCATCAAGGTGTATGTGCGCGACATGCACCACTATCAGGACTTTGTGCTCAACCGCCTGGGCGAGATGAAGAGCATAGGGTCGGTGCACAGCGTCTTTGTCATAGGCACGGTGAAAGACACCCACTCGGTGCCAGTTGCCCAATAAGCAATCAAAAAGAAAACAACCACTCCTCAATCGCATGTTATGAAAACGTTTCTCTTCACAGTGTTGTGTGGCATGCTGCTGGCAGGCCAGGCGATGGCACAGGCAGTCAACACCCTGCCACAGGTGCTCGACAGCAAGGTGAAATCGGTGCAAATCGCACCATCAAGCAACCTGTATCTGCCCCCCATCTATGTCATGGGCAGCGACGACGTGCTCAACATCACGTTTGACTATCTCGACTACGACGTGCACTACCTGCGCTACAGCGTGAGGCATTGCAATGCCAACTGGCAGCCGTCGGTGCTGGTGCCCAGCGAGTATGTGAGCGGCTTCAACGAGGCCGACATCACCGACTATGCACAGAGCAACAGCACCTTTGTGCACTACTACAACTACAACTTCACGCTGCCCAATGCCGACATGCAGTTTTACAAGAGCGGCAACTATCTGCTCACCGTGTATGAGCAAGACAACCCCGAGACAGTGCTGTTTCAGGCACGGCTGGCAGTGTGCGAAAACACGGTGGCCGTGCATGTCGACGCCACCTCGCGCACCGACGTGGACTACAACGACAGGCATCAGCAAGTGAGCTTCACCGTCGACTACAAGCAGGGGCTCATTGCCGACCCCTACAATGAGCTTACAGCTGTGGTGAGCCAGAATTCCCGACTCGACAACGAGGTGTACCTCACCCGCCCCTTCATGGTGAGCCCGGGTCAAGTCACCTACGACCACTACCGCTCGCTCATTTTCCCTGCCGGCAATGAGTACAGGCGCATCGAGACGGTCAACCTCCACTCGCTCAATATGGGGGTGGAACGTGTGCAGTACTTCGAGCCCTATTACCATGCCACGCTCAGGGTCGACGAGGCGAGGGCCGCCAGCCCCTATCTGTACGACAAAACACAACACGGGCATTTCACGATACGCAATGCCGAGAGCGACTACAGTGCCACCGAGAGCGACTATCTCGTCACCCACTTCAGCCTCGACTGCGACCGCATGACAGGCGGAAAAATCTATGTGCAAGGAGCTTTCACGCAAGGACTGCCTGCTGCCGACTGCGAGATGCACTACGACCAACCGAGCGGTACCTACACCTGCGACATGCTGCTCAAGCAGGGAGCCTACAACTACCAGTACCTGTGGGTGCCCAATGGCTCCAGCTTGGGCCAGACTGGCCCCATCGAGGGCGACAAGTACCAGACGACCAATGAGTATTTAGTAAAAATCTACGACCGTCCCAGCGGGGAGCGTTACGACCGCTTGATAGGCTATGGCATCAACTATGGCGGCAAGTGATGCTGCAATCGGGCTCGCCGGCAACATCAACGCTGCAGCAAGTAGACCGTGTAGCCCACATAGACCAGCAAGAATATCACGCCCTCGATGCGATCGAAGCGTTTCTTGCCAAAGGTGTAGGTGACCAGGTATACCATCACAGCCGAAAGCACCAGCACGGCAAAGTCGACGATGTTGATACCGGTGATTGACAAAGGCTTAATCGTGGCCGCCACGCCCAGTATCATGAGGATGTTGAACACACAACTGCCTATGATGTTGCCCAGTGCCAGCTGGGTGTTGTGCTTGGCAGCGGCAACAACCGAGGTGATGAGCTCGGGCAACGAGGTGCCCACAGCCACAATGGTGATTGATATCACTGCCTCGCTCATTCCCCATGCCCGCGCAAGATTGCGCGATGCATCGAGAAAGATGTTGCCTCCAAAAAGCAGAGCAGCCAGCGAAGCCGCAGCCACAAGCCACAGCAATAGCGGAGCTTTGCCCTCGAGCCTGCTCTTGGCCTCGTCGTCGGCCTGCTGCAAAGCCTGGGCAGGATTCTTGCCCTTGTTCACGACAACATAGGCCATGTAGCCCACAAAAAAGAGCAGAAAAACGATGCCGTCGAGACGCGAAAGCGTGTTTTGAGGTATTCCCATCCACTTGTCGTTGACACACAGCATGAGCAGCACCGAGGCAAAGATGCAGAAGGGAATGTCGCGCTTCTGGTTTTCGCGCTCGATATTGAAAGGAAATATCGCAGCTGTGAGGCCCAGAATGAGCAGGATGTTGCATATATTGCTGCCCACGACGTTGCCCAGCGCTATGTCGCCATGACCTGCTATTGCCGAACTTATCGACACAAAAAGCTCGGGGGCACTTGTGCCCATGCCCACGATAGTGAGGCCGATGATGAAATTGGAAATGCGGGCGCGCTTGGCAATGGCCACCGACGAGTCGACAAGAAACTCGGCCCCCGCCAGTAGCAGTCCCAGTCCGATGAGCAAGAATAGATAATCCATGTAACTCTACATTATGTTTTGATGTATATTCTAATATGTGTAAAAAAACAACGCAAAGTTAGCAATTTGCCGGCAGGAATCAACAAAAAAAGCACCCCGAAATCACTTCGCGGTGCCCTAGGAAAAAATAGTATGAATAAAATGTGCGGTATTAGAGGTTAATAGTATATTGTAGAAGCTCAACTTTTGTTGCCCGCCACGCGCTTACAATGGCGTCTTGAGCGAAAACCAACAAAAGAATGCTTGATTGGTGTCAAAATAATCGATCGCGATGCCTGCTAAAAAAAACTTTTTGCATCCCGAAAGATTCATCTCATAGTAAAGCGGCTTACAAGTGCCGCCGCAACAGCGTTTTCCCCAACCCGATGTTGGGAGAAAACTCTAAGGATTCAAGCTTTGACTTTCTTGAGGCGGAATGTATTCTCCTTTCTTAAGCGTGCCTCCAGTCAAGCGTTGTTGACATCCTTACTTACATTAGCGCGTGCCGGCCAAGCAATGTAGCCATGACGCAACTCATGCCTCAGCGAGGCATTGGGATGATATGCGTGTGGAGGTATTGTGTAATACTTCGTGGCATACCGTGTCAACTCTAAATCTTTCATTTACAAATCCTTAATTAAAATAATTAAAAATACTCTAAAAAAGTACCCTCTGGTACTTATCACTAAATTTCTCATGAGGTTTACGGTGCAAAGGTCACAATAATTTTTGTAACCACCAAATTTCAAAGCCCAATTTTACTTTATTTACAAAACAGCAAAGACAATTAGACATTGAAAATCAGCAAAATAAACGTCGATTTACAATGTACAAAAGTCGTGCAAAAGGCATTTTTTTGACAAGATGGCAGATTTAAGGTGTCCAAAATTTTCCTGAATCGGTATTTTTTTGTTTATTTTGCATGCGCAATGTTTCGCCATAACGCCGTTTACCCAATGAAGCTAAGTTGTATTGCATCCATATTGCTCACCGTGAGTGCCCTGCTACTGTCGTGCGATCGCGACAGGATGAGCAACGATGTGATCTCGCAAAACGACATCTTCACCGTGACAGGCGACAGCGTCGTCGAGGGCCCGTGGAGCGCGATAGCAATTTCGCCCACCTGCATCAAGAGCTCCTACTCTCCTCCCAACAGCGACGACAACCATGGGGTTGTGAAATTCAGGCTGGCCATAAACGGCCACGACAACGAGATGGCACCGTGCTACTACCACTATGCCACGACTGGCAGCGATACCACTGCCGTGACGGTGGGCGTGCCCGACACTGTGCCAGCAAGCTCCCAGCCAAAGGCCCCCATGGTGAAAGACCACGACTGGGTGGTGCGGGTCGACATGCGGCCTGTTGTGCAATCGCTCGACAATAAGGGATACTACGTCACTGCTACGGGCGACACCGTCTATGCCGACGAGTTCAAGGGCGTGTGGATTGCCGGCAATGTCTCACCGCTGTCGTGGGACTTTCTCACGCTGTCGCATAAGGAACAACTGCGCCTGCACCCCACGGCCACGGCAGGAATATATGAAATCAAACTGCACATGCAACCCAGCTCCACGCCCGTGACCTACAACCACGTGTGGAAGGTAGACCGCCCCGACCCCGACTATGCTGTCATCAATACCGGTGTGACAATGGTCGATGCCCTCTACAACATGTCGATATACGACATCGAACGCAAGAGGCACGGCAACGGGCACAATGGGTATCTTGAGAAAGTGCCCTACGGAGCCAATCCCTCTTATTCGATCATCTTGTCGCTTGCCTATCTCGACCCAGAAGGTTCGATGCGCACATTGCGCGCGATGGTGGGCGACGATGGCTCGCTCTCCCACTTGCAGGGCCCCAACGACTTGTATCCCATCGTGGCCAACGACCTGTCGTGGGCTGTGTCAGCCTGGGAAATATATGCCGTCACAGGCAGCAAGAAGTGGTTGCGCTATGCCTACGGGGTGATCAGGAAAACAGTAGACCAAGACTACGACATGAACTGCGACATGCAAAGCGGGCTTGTGCACGGCGGCTTGCGACAGGGCAGCAACCAATCGCAATCCTACCCCGCCTGGATGGAGCCCAAAGACGTGTATGAGACACAGTCGCTCACTGTCAACCTACTCTACGAGCGGGCATTTGAAATCCTGAGCGACATGGGCGACGAGCTCGACGACGAGAACAGCTATGGCGAAAAGGCCTTGACTCTTAAGGAAAACATCAACGAGACGCTGTGGAATGAGCGTCATGGCTACTATAGCCAGTATCTCTACATGAGTGCCTACCCCGTGCAATCGTCAGGCATCGACAACCTGGGCCAGTCGCTAAGCGTGCTGTGGAACGTGGCCGACGACGACCGGGCCGTGAACCTGGTGAAAAAGACCCCCATCGCCAACTACGGGGTGCCCATCGTGAGCCCGCGCTATGACAATGGCGAAGCCGTGAACCTGAGCCAGACTGTTTCGCCCGTGGTGCAGGCCTTTTGGAACCTGGCAGCTGCCAAAACCGGCAACCAGCACATGCTGCGCCGCGGCCTCGGAGCCTTGTATCGCGCAGCAGCCTTGTTTGGAGCCAACAGAGTGGCATGGGACGCCTATAGCGGCAAGGCCCTCGACAGCAGCGACGGCGACTTGGGAGCCGCTGCGGCCAATGCAGCTATGGTGTATCGCGTGTATGCCGGCATGACCTTCTTGCCAGGCGGCATTGAGTTTAACCCCACTATACCTTCGTTCATGAAGGGCATAAAGCACATCTACGGTTTCAAGTACCGCAATGCCACACTCGACATCACCATAAGCGGTACAGGAAACGACATCGACAACATAAGCATCGACAACCAAGTGGGACACGACAACTTCTTCTCGGGCCAACTGTCGGGACATCACACTATACATATAAAGATGCGCAACAGCACCCCAGTAGCACAAGAGGTGACCCTGGGCGACCAAAATTTCACCCTGCCCGCAACTCCTGTGGTGAAATGGCTCAACGACTCCACGCGCATCTTGAACTACAACAGCAATCTCGATTACCGCATGGTGGTGAACGGGCAGCTGCTGTACACGGTCAACGACTCAATGACGCTGCGGCACACGACTGCAGGCACGAGATTCACAGTGAGTGCAATCGCTGGTGTGGGACGCTATGCCTTGAGTTACCTGTCGAAGCCCTACATGAAAGTTTCATCGAGCCTGCAGCTGCCACTGGGAGCCAATGCCGTGACCCCCATGGGAGCAAAAACACATAGCAGTGCCCGCCTCACGGTGACTGTGCCCGTGGGGGGCGATTACTTGATCGACCTGCGCTATGCCAATGGCAATGCTGCAACGGCAGGCAGCTGCCCGGTCTACATGCTCTATGCCAACACACATGCGCAAGGTGCGCTCGTGATGCCGCCACGGGGCAATGGCGAGTGGATGAACAAGGGATGGAGCAACATGATCACAGCCGAATTGCTGAAAGGTGACAATCACATCGAGTTGAAACGCCTTGATTCAAACGGCAGCACAGCCCTGGTGTATTTTGTGCGGATTATCAAGAAATAGAGCTACACGCCCACTATCGTGGCTACCGCCTGCCGCATCACACATCACATCAGGCTCACACCCAGCCATGCATCTGCCACACGAGTGAATGTGTGTGTGTCAACTTAGCGTCTTGCCATCGGCAAAAGCATTGCCCACACGCTTGCCTATCTCGAGATATCCCAAGTGAACGGGATCGAACGTGATGAGATGCATCTGCTCCAAATCGGGCTTGCCGTCGTGGGCAAGGTATTTCTCGTCGACAACGATATTGACGATCTCGGCCACGAGGTAGCAACCCGTATCGCTCTCATCGATTTTCTTCACCACGCGGCACTCCATGGTCATGGGGAAGTCGGCAAACACTGGCGCATTGACCATGCTGGCCCGTTGCACTGTCCACCCTGTCTTGGCCACCTTATTTTTTTCTTTCTTGCCGCTCACGATGCCCACATAGTCGGCAGCAGTAGCAGTCTCGGCAGTGGCAAAGGCCACCGTGAACTCGGGACAAGCTGCAAGATTGGCAGTAGTTTGATGACTGCCAAGCGAAATCATGATTTTGTTGTTGTCCCATGTGCCTGCCCATGCGGCATTCATGGCATTGGGAGTTCCATCGGCATCATAGGTGCCTATCACTATTACTGCCTGTGGCATGAACCACGGCTTTGGACTGAAATTCTTCATGAGCTGATAATTTTTTTTTGACTACAAGTGCAAATATAACGAAAAATAGCGAAGATGTCAATCCCCTCGCAATCGTGATAATATTTATTGGCGCCAATGCCGCAGGCTCACATTTTTTATCAATGTGATTGCGCTCAAGTTATGATTTTTGTAGTAACTTTACCCCATGACTTGCGTTTTACGCAGTCATTGCCTCGACAAGGCCCCCTGTGCTTGCATCCCTAAAGAAAAAAAAAGCACACAGGTGTGTATACACTTTGTGGACAACACCGTCATAATAATAATAATAATATATAGTGTTTTATATCTAAATAAATTTTAGCTATGAAAAAAATCATCAAGTTGGCCTTAGCCACGATTATTGCGTCGTCGCCTTACACGACATGGGCGGGTGAGGGACGATTGCTGCGATTTCCGTCGACCAACGGGCGACAAGTCGCTTTCACCTATGCCGGCGACATCTACACGGTACCCATCACAGGAGGGGTTGCCGTGAAGCTCACCTCGCACAAGGGATATGAGATATTTCCACGTTATTCGCCCGACGGCACCCAGCTGGCCTTCACTGGCCAGTACGACGGCAACACCGAGGTGTATGTGATGCCCAGCCAGGGCGGCGAACCCCGCCGCATCACCTACACGGCCACCAACCCGCGCGACGACATGGGCGACCGCATGGGTCCCAACAACATCGCCATGTGCTGGACCCCCGACGGCAAGCAAGTGGTGTATCGCAACCGTCAGGGCGACGGCTTTGTGGGCACCCTGTGGGAGGCTCCGCTCGACGGCAGCATGCCCACGCAACTGCCCCTGCCCGAAGGCGGATTTTGCAGCTTCTCGCCCGACGGCACCCAGCTGGCCTATAATCGCGTGTTTAGAGAGTTCCGCACCTGGAAGTATTACAAGGGCGGCATGGCCGACGACATTTGGATTTATGACACCCGCAGCAAGCAGGTGACCAACGTCACCAACAATGTGTCGCAAGACATCTTTCCCATGTGGATAGGCAACGAGATCTACTTCATAAGCGACCGCGACAAGCGCATGAACGTGTATTGCTACAACACCACAACCAAGTCGACTGCCAAGGTGACCAATTTCACCGACTATGATGTGAAATTCCCCAGTTGTGGCGGCGGCAAGATTGTGTTTGAAAACGGCGGCTACATCTATGAGCTCGACCCCGCCAGCAAGCAATACAGCAAAATCAACGTCACACTCAACAGCGAGGACAACTTTGCTCGCGAGGAGCAACGCAACGTGAAAGACTACATGACCAGCGGCAGCCTCTCGCCCGACGGAAACCGACTGGCCATCACAGCACGCGGCGAGGTCTTTGACGTGCCGGCCAGCAAAGGTGTGACCCGCAACATCACCCACACTCCCGGTGTGCACGAGCGCGATGCCAACTGGAGCCCCGACGGCAAACACATTGCCTACATAAGCGATGCCACCGGCGAGACCGAGTTGTGGATGCGGCCAGCCGGCGGCGGCCAGCCTGTGCAGCTCACCTCGGGAGCCAAGACCCGCATCAACGACTTCAACTGGAGCCCCGACGGCAAGAGCATCGTCTACACCAACCGCGACAACGAGATACGCCTGCTCGATGTCGCCTCCAAGACCTCTACCCTGCTGCGCCAAGACTCCATTTCGGCCTACCCCACCCCGCAATTCTCGCCCGACGGGCGTTGGATCACCTACTCGCAGGTGGCCAAGAACCAGCATTCGGTGGTATACGTCTACAACCTTGCCACCAAGAAAGAGTATGCTGTAACCGACAGCTGGTACGACAGCAACTCGCCTGCATTTTCGACCGACGGCAAGTATCTCATCTTTGCCTCGAGCCGCGACTTCAACCCTATATATAGCGAGATTGAGTGGAACTTTGCCTATCGCAACATGGAGGGCATCTACATGGTCATGCTCGACAAGAAGACGCCATCACCTTTTTTGCCAACCGACGACAAAGTCGAGGCCGCAACCGGCGATGCTGCAAAGTCACAGCCGGCTGCCACCAAGAAGGGCAAGAAAAATGGCAAAAACGACGCAGCGACAGCCCAGCCAGCCGTCACTATCGATAGCGACGGCCTGGCACAGCGCATCGTGAAGGTGCCAGTGAGCGGCAACCACTATGGCAACTTCTACTGCGACGGACAACTGCTGTGGTACTACGGCAACGGCGGCACCCATCTCTACAATCTCAAGGAGCAGAAAGACGAGCTCATAGCCCCCGGAGCCTCGATGGATGTCACAGCCGATGCCAAGAAGGTCTGCTTCTTCAAAGGCGGCAATTTATATATCACCCAGCTGCCCAAGGGCAAAGTCGACTTTTCCAATCCAGTGAACCTCAACGACCTGACGGCCACGATCAACTACCCGCAAGAGTGGAAAAACATCTACGACGAGGCTTGGCGCAACTACCGCGACGGCTTCTACTTGAAGAACATGCATGGTGTGGACTGGAACATGATACACGACAAGTATGCCGCACTGCTGCCCTGGGTGAAAAACCGCATCGACCTCACCTATGTGATAGGCGGCATGATAAGCGAGCTGGCCTGCGGCCATGCCTATGTCGACGGCGGCGACCATGTGCAGATAGACCGGCAAAACATAGGCATGCTCGGCGCCACGCTCTCACGTGAAGGCAAAGCCTACAAAATCACCAAGATCTACCAGGGAGCCCCCGACCGCGCACAATTGCGCAGCCCGCTGGCCGAGCCCGGCCTCGACGTGAAGGTGGGCGATTACATCACCGCTGTCGACGGCATGCCCACCGACACGGTGCTCAACATCTACTCGATGCTGCGAGGCAAGGCGGGCGTGCTCACCGAGCTCACCGTGGCCGCCTCGGCCAGTGGCGAGGGAGCACACAAGGTAGTGGTGAAACCCATCCAAGACGAGTATCAGCTCGCTCACTACGAGTGGGTGCAAAACAACATCAAGCATGTGGCCGAGAAGACCGGAGGCCGTGTGGGCTATGTCTACATCCCCGACATGGGTCCTGACGGCCTCAACGAGTTTGCCCGCTATTTCTTTGCCCAAATCGACAAGGAGGCACTCATTGTCGACGACCGCTACAACGGCGGCGGCAACATCTCGCCCATGGTCATCGAGCGCCTGCTGCGCCAGCCCTACCGCATGACGATGTTTCGCGGCTCCAGTTTCAACGGCACCATTCCCGAGCAGACGCTCTACGGTCCCAAGGTACTGCTCATCAACAAGTACTCGGCCAGCGACGGCGACCTGTTTCCCTGGAGTTTCAAAGCCAACAAGATAGGCAAGGTCGTAGGCACCCGCACCTGGGGCGGCATCATAGGCATCAACGGCAGCCTGCCCTATATCGACGGCACCAGCATCACCACGCCCTTCTTCACCAACTATGATGCCAAGACGGGCCAATGGATTGTGGAGAACCATGGTGTAGACCCCGACATCCTCATCGACAACGACCCGGTGAAGGAATACAATGGCGAGGACCAGCAACTCGACAAGGCCATTGAGGTCGTTCTCGACGAGCTCAAAAACTACAAGCCACTGCCCAAGACTCCTGCCCCGCGCACATTGAAGGACCTGGGCGTGACCGAAAATTAATTGTGCAACCCATAGTTTCAATTGACATCAGTCAATTCACATTATGAGCCTTTGGATTCCGCTTGTCATCATTGCTCTCATCGGCCTGGGCGCACTGTATTTTGCCATCGTTGTGGCCAGGCGCGCGCGCCAGAACGAACTGAAACGCCGCAAGATTGAGCGAGATATTGAATTGTTGAAAATGAAGAGCAAGAAATAGCTGTCAACACCGTAAAATAAACGTGACAGTTGGTCGTCGAGGACGATTTCTTCCAACCGCAGCCGCCGGCAATTGCCGGCGGCTGTAGTTTTTGCACCCCACCTGTGTGCTACGAATGTATAATACAGGTAATCTTTCATATTCCTCCCAAAAGGACGAGAAAGCACTCAGCTCTTTTGGGAGGTTTATTTTCATGACGGCACAACCAATGAAAAAGACCGCCACACATGCGGTAGCGGTCTCAAAAAAATCAATATTTTCCTTGCAAGACGCTTGCTCAAGCCTCCTTCTTGGCAACGACACGACGCTCCTTGATGCGAGCCTTCTTGCCGGTGAGCTTGCGCAGGTAGTAAAGCTTGGCGCGACGCACACGGCCGTGCTTGTTCACTACAATGTTGTCGATAAAAGGCGAATCCATTGGGAAGATACGCTCTACACCAATGCCATCGCTGATCTTGCGAACGGTGAAACGCTTCTTGTCGCCCTCGCCATTAATCTTGATTACGACACCACGATACTGCTGAATACGCTCCTTGTTGCCTTCCTTGATGCGATAGGCCACTGTCACAGTGTCGCCAGGAATGAAATCGGGGAACTCGTTTTTTGTAGCAAATGCTTGCTCAGCAATTTTAATTAAGTCCATTTTTATTATTGATTTATAGTACTATAAAGCCCCTTGCAACATACCCGAGCCACTCAATCTTCTCGACAGAGGTTACAAAAAGCGGTGCAAAGTTACAAATTTTTTATAATAGGGCAAAAAAATATTTACGTGTGGCCACATGGCTTTGTCTTTCACAGTCAAGCTGGCCGCTGCCTGCGCAACCGCTTGAAGAGGAAAAACACAACTGCCAGGCCCACCAAGGCTATAATCACGATCTTGAGCTCGCTGCTATAGGCGTCGATGCTGGCTTGCAGCTGGCTTGCAGGCACAATAGCGTGCAGATACCAGCCCAGCGCGGCCAGAATGACATTCCAGGCCCCGGCTCCAATAGTGGTGTAGAGCAAAAACTTCCAAAAGTTCATTTTGGCCAGGCCTGCCGGCACCGAGATGAGCTGCCTGATGCCAGGCACCAACCTGCCCGTGATAGTGGCGACCAAGCCATGGTCGTTGAAGTATTTCTCGCTCTTCTCTATCTTCTCTTGGTTGAGGAGGCACAGGCGGCCCAGCTTGCTGTTGGCAAAGCGGTAGATGACGGGGCGCCCCAGGAAGTAGCCTGCGGCATAGTTGATGATGGCACCCACATCGGCACCCAGAGTGGCAACGATCACCACGAGCACCACGTTGAGGCTGCCGTCGGCGGCACGATAGGCGGCTGGCGGCACAACGACCTCGCTGGGAAATGGTATGACCGTGCTCTCCACCGTCATGAGGATGAACACCGCTGTGTAGTTGAGGTTGGCCAGAAGCGAATATAAAAAATCCATACAAAGAAAAAATGAATCAGTTCGTTTTCACTCCCACATCACTCGCAGGTGCCGGGAGTGTGCCCTGTAAAATCCCTGTTTCACATGGCACGCTGCAAAGATAGATATGAAATCTGGATAAACCTTGCACCAACCGCCCACGACGCAGCCATTCTAATATTTATAATGTTTTATTAACGGTTCTTATCAAGTTCTACCCCACCCTCTGCCTGTGGGCTCAGTCCTCGAGATAGGTTTTGATGTAGAGCTCGCAATTGGCCTTGAGCTCGTCGTACCACTCCTGCCCGAAGCGCTCGATGAGCGGGTCTTTGAGAAACTCATAGAGCCTCATCTTGTTGCGGCGCCCCATCACCTCGGCACTCTTGCATATCTTCCAGCGGTCGTAGTTCACCGCCGTGAAAGTGGGATAGCGTTTCACCCGCACAGGATACAAGTAGCACGATATGGGCTTGCGAAAGTCGAGACGCCCCTCGCGGTAGGCCTTCTCGATGGCGCAGATGCACACGCCATTGGGCAGATAGGTGGAAAACACGCAGTTCTTGCCATCGACAAGCTGCGTGACCAGATCGCCCGTGGGATCGACATAGCCCACACCGTGCTCCTCGATTTCAGCTTGGGCGCGCGGCAGCAGGTCGTCCCACACGACGGGCAGTATCGACTTGAGTTTGTTGTATTCTTCCTTGGTGATGGGCGCCCCTGCATCGCCCTCGATGCAACAGGCCCCCAGGCAGGCGTCGATATTGCAGCAGAAGAAGCGCTCGGCCAGGTCGATGCTCACCAGTGTGTTGCCTATGTCGAACATGCCTTGTTGTGAATTGTTCATGCAGTAAGAGTTGTTTCTTTTTAAATTTTATCAGGATAAATCATGCTTGTATCAATGCCGAGAGGCTGTGCTCGAGCTCGGTGCTCGACAGCTTGAGGTGCATCTCGCCCCGATAGGCATAGCTTATGTTGCCCGTCTCCTCGCTCACGACCACGGCAATGGCATCGGTAGCCTGCGAGATGCCCAGGGCCGAGCGGTGCCGCAGGCCCAGGTAGCGGGGCAGGCCTGTGTCGTGCGACACAGGCAGGATGCAGCCGGCTGCCTCAATCTTCTCGCCGGCGATGATGACAGCGCCATCGTGCAGCGGGCTGTTTTTGAAGAAGATGTTCTCGAGCAAGCGGTTGTTGATAGTGGCATCGATCACGTCGCCGGTGCGGGCATAGTCGTCGAGCGACATGTGCTGCTGTATCACTATCAAGGCGCCCGTCTTCGACTTCGACATGCTCATGCAGGCATACACCACCGGCATCACCCACTTCTGCTTGTCCTTGTTCTCGGCCTTGTGCAGGAACTTGTTGAGAAACCTCCAACGCTGGTGGCTGCCCACCTCGTTGAAAAACCGCTTGATCTGGTCCTGAAACAAGACAACGATCACAAACAAGGCCGCATCGGTAAACTTGTCCATGATGGCCCCTATGAGCTGCATGTCGAAGACCTTGGCCAGCAAAAACCAAACGATGATAAAGCTCAAGAAACCGATGAAGATGTTGAGCGTGCCCGTGTCCTTCATCAGCTTGTAGATGTAGAACATGAGCCCTGCCACGAGCAGGATATCGACGATGTCCTTGAGTCCGATGATACCAAAAAGATTCATACAGAGCAGTATTATGTGCGATTAGAACGAAAAAGAGGGGGAAGCCGCGCCCGTCACTCGACAGCAAGCGTGGCCTCGACAATAGCACGGGCCTCGACAGCTGGTTTCACGTCGTGCACCCTCAAGATGTGGGCGCCCTTGAGCAAGGCCATGGTGTTGAGCACCATTGTGCCGTTGAGCGACTCGAGGGGCGTGCAGCCCAGCAACTTAAAGATCATCGACTTGCGCGACACGCCCACCAGCAACGGCACCTGCAGCGAGTGGAACGCCTCGAGATGGTCCATCATCTGGTAGTTTTGTTCAAGTGTCTTGCTGAAACCGAAGCCAGGGTCGGCAATCACGTTGCTCACGCCCATAGCGTGCAATTGCTCAATTTTGTAGGCAAGATACTCGACCACGGCATCGGTCACCGGCTTGTCGTAGTGTGTGAGCTGTTGCATCGTGGCGGGAGTGCCGCGCATGTGCATCATGATGTAGGGCACTTGCAAGCGGGCCACAGTCTCCCACATGTGGGCATCGAGCGTGCCACCGGCCACATCGTTCACAATGTCGACCCCCAGCTGCTCAACGCAATCCTGCGCCACGCCAGCCCTGAAGGTGTCGACCGAGGTCAACATGCCGGGTGCAAGCCTGTGCACGATCTCCATGCCACGGCACAGGCGGGTATACTCTTCCTCGGGCGAGACCTCGGCAGCTCCGGAGCGTGTAGAATAGGCCCCGATGTCGATCATGTCGGCTCCCTCGGCGACAATCTGGCGCACCCGGGTTTCAATCTTGTCGGCATTGTCGCAGCGGCTGCCAGCATAGAATGAATCGGGGGTAACGTTGAGAATGCCCATAATGAGCGGTCGGTCGATGACCCACGACCGGCCGTCGCGCAGGGTGAGTGTATATTTCTTGAAATTACGCATGATTTCTTTTTTTTGTGTGACTTTATAAGATTAGGCGAAAGTACAAAGAAAATAAAAATTCGGCAAGAAAAAGCAATTAGAACATGCTCAACGACTGCTGCTGGGTGCGCTCACGGGCAAGCTTGATATAGGTGCCATCGATGTCGATGCCTATAGCGCGACGATGCAAGTCGCATGCTACCTTGCAGGTGGTGCCGGTGCCGCAATAGGGATCGAGCACGATGCCGAAGTCGGGGCATGTGGCCGAAACGATGAGGCGGCACAATGCCTCGGGAAACACGTTGTAGCGGTCGATATTGCTTTTTTCGGGCAAAATGCTCCACACGTCGCCAGGCATCACGCCGTGCTTATTGTAGAGCAAGAAGTAGTAGCCTTTCTCGTTGATCGACCTGGCTTTCTCCGACTTCGACTGGATGACTTGCCCTGCTTGCTCGCGCAGAAACATCCTGAAGTCGGGAATCTCGCCGCTGTTCACCATCTCTACCACACGGTCGAGCTCGGCCAGGGCACTGCTCTTCTCAAGCGAGGTCAGGGCCTGCGACTTGTTGATGTTGTCGCGATAGCGGGCGCCAGTGACGCCGCTCGAGGTTTTGCCGGCCTGCATTTTCTTCTCGGCAAGGCGGTTGAAAAAAGTACGCAGTTCATCGTCGTCGTAGTAGAAGTCGTCGCTCTTGACCAGGTGGAAAATCATCTCGTACACATTGCGCAGGTGGTCGACGGCGCTGTCGAAGCTGCTGTTTTGCTTGTCCCACACCACATCGTTGCGCAATATCCACCCTTGCTCGTCGACCAACCTCAACACCACCCGCCATGGCAGGCACAAGAGCGACTTGTTGTTGTAGGCATCGCCCATGTTGAGCCATAGCGAGCCCGTAGGTTTCAACACGCGTTTCACCTGGCCCATCACAGCAACGATGCGCTCGAGATACTGCTCAACCTTGTCGCTGCCCACATGGTCGTTGGGATAATTGCGCAAGCACCAGTAGGGCGGGGCCGTCATCACGCAATCGATGCTCTCGTCTTCAACACGGCCCAGCACTTGCAGGGCGTCGCCCTCATAATATGCAGGAAAGGGGCTTTGGCCCAAAAGTTTCACCACGTTGCACTGGGCAGGGTCGACCTGAGGAGTGCCGATGTGCATCCCGGGGCTGGCAGGAACCGCGGCTTCGACCTCTTTGGGAGCAACAGGGGGCACTGGTTCAAAGCCCAGCTGCTCGCCGGCATAGTGCAGCGCACGGGCTGCAAGCGGGTCGCCGCCCAGCTCGGCAAGAGTGCCCGTGGCGAGCCACAAGGCAATGAGGTCGTCGGCATCGGTCTTGAACAGGCGTGCCAGCTTCACCACTTGCTCGCGCCTGGGGCGGCGCTCGCCATGCTCATAGCGGCAATACATGGGTATGTCCACACCCAGGCGCTTGGCTATCTCACGTTGCTTCAGGCCGCTGGCCTTGCGCAGGGCTCTCAGTTTCTCAGGAAATAACATAGGCAACTGTTCTTTTGTCTCTCTTCGACAAATTTACGGTTTTATTTCAACCCAAGCAAGACCTGCCCAGCAAAAAAAAGCGGAGATACCCAGCCAAGAGATGCATGCCATCGCAATAAAAAAACAAAATAAAAATTTGCCACTTCCTTCTTTTTTCATAATTTTGCTTCGGGAGGGCAATACTGAAATACCTGTATAACTCATCTGTTTTTTTTCTCTCCCAACATTTTGTAAAAAACCACTAACAAGACAATGTGGAACTAAACAAAAAGAAATCGTACAATAATAATTTTCTGAATGGTGAAAGACTTTTTTTTGTATAAAAGAGAAAATGCTGGCAGGTACATTTTTATCCTATTGTGGCTGTGTTTTATTGCCGCATCGATAATAAGAAATCTGCATTACTCCATAAGTGATTTAACGTATGTGAACTGCGGCGTGAGCGACTGGCTCATCAACTACCAGGCGGGATTTGTGAGGCGTGGATTGCCTGGGCAAGTGCTCTACATGATATATCAGGCACACCCTTTCAACGTGCCACAAGCTGTGCTCGCAATCGTAGCCGTCTCCTCGGTGCTGCTTGTTGCACTCATGGTGCGCATCTTTATCAAGAAGGGGTGGAGCGCCGCAATTCTTCCCCTGGGCTGCTGCTTCTTCTTCATTTTCCTATCCACGTCGCAACGCAAAGACAGCCTGCTATTGCTGCTCACCTACTGCATATTTGTGACCTACAAGCGATACTTGCACAGCCGCGGGCTGGGCACGTGGCTCATTTTCTTTGCGCTGTCGGCCATCATGCTGCTGTCGCATGAGGCATCGTTTTTCTTCTGCTTCCCAATACTGGCGGTGTATGCCTACCGCTACAATGTGTCGCATAGCGACGCGACAACCATTGCCGACACCAGCATGAAGGCAAGACTGACAAAGACCTTGATGCCCATGGCACCCGTAGCCGTAGTGATGGGAGCCGTGTGCCTGTGCAAGGGCAACATGCCCACTGCCGTCGCCATCTGGCACTCGTGGAGCGATGCCTTCGCGCAATTTCCCGATGGCATCCACGACTATGCTTATACCATGGCCAACATTGGCGATAATGTAGAGGCCTTGTCGTGGAAGCTGCTGTCGGCCGCACGACTCCATCTCACCGTCAACCTGTTTGGAGTGCTGGAGGTAGCCGACGGCCCGTGGAACATACTCATAGGGCTGCCAGGCCTGGTTGTGCTATTCGTCATGACCTATTACCTGGTGACGCACCTCAACACAGTGAGGATAGGCAAGTACAAGATGGCCAACGACACCACAAGAGAGATAAGCAACACGCTGCTGCTGCAATTGGTGTTCATGCTGCCCATGTTCACCATTTTGAGCTGCGACTATGGGCGCACCATTCCCTATTGGGTGCTGTCGACACTCATGGCCGTTGCCTGCTTTGGCCGACTCGATATAGCAGCCCTCGACAGGCTTACCGAGAGGATTCAATCCAAGCTGCAACACCCGGCACTGAAATCGACGTGGGTCTACACCTTGATTGTAGTTTTCACGCCACTCACCAGCATGTATGCTCCCATCCCGCAAAATGTGCTGCAATACAAAGCGCTTGCAGCAGCAGTGCAACACATCATCGCTGTATTGTAACTTGGAAAGTCTTAAAAGGAAAAAAATAACATAGAAAATCATGACAAAAGACATCATACGGCTCATTCGCCCCAAGCAATGGATAAAAAACTTTTTTGTCTTTGTTCCCGTGTTTTTCGGCGGGGCACTGTTCGACTATCAGGCCCTGCTCAATGTTGCAATCGCCTTTGTTGCGTTTAGCTTTGCCGCATCGTCGATATACTGCTTCAACGACCTGCGCGACGTGGCCGACGACCGCCTGCACCCCGAGAAATGCAAGCGTCCCATAGCTTCGGGCGCCGTGAGCACGAGGCAGGCCTATGCCATCATGGCCACAATGATTGTGGGCTCGCTGCTGCTCACCTTGCTGCCCCCCCCCAAGAATGGTAGGGGTGATTACAATCGTATCGTGCTACTTTGTGTTGAACCTGCTCTATAGCATCAAGCTCAAGCAATATGCCATAATCGATGTGTGCATCGTAGCCATGGGCTTTGTGCTCAGGATACTGGCAGGCGGCATGGCGAGTGGCATCGTGCTGAGTCACTGGATTGTGCTCATGACCTTCCTGCTCACGCTGTTCTTGTCGTTTGCCAAACGGCGCGACGATGTGGTGAGAATGCAGAAGACCGGAGTTGCCCCCCGCAAGAACACCCATCGCTACAACCTCACCTTCATCAACGAGGCCATCAATCTGACGGGGGCAATCACGATTGTGTGCTATATCATGTATACCGTCTCGCCCGAGGTGGTGAACCGATTTGACACGCAATATTTGTATCTCACGAGTTTCTTTGTGATTCTGGGCGTGCTGCGCTACATCCAGCTTTCGGTGGTCGACAACAAGAGTGGCGATCCCACCGAGGTGGCACTGAACGACCGCTTTACCCAGCTCACGATACTTGCCTGGACAATATCGTTTTTCCTCATCATTTACCTGTCATGACAGCAGCAACAGTACACGCATTCGACTTCGACGGCACGCTCACGTGCAACGACACGTTTTTGGAATTTATCATCTACGACAAGGGCATGGCCCGTTTTCTGTGGGGCTTCATGGTCAACAGCCCCTGGATTGTGCTCATGCTGCTGCGCCTGTATCCCAACTGGAAAGCCAAGGAGCGGGTGTTTTCGCATTTCTACAAGGGCACACCGCTCGACGACTTCGACAGGCGATGCCGCAAGTTTGGCGCCAGCAAGAAGTCGCGCATCATGCGTCCTGCCGGCTTGAAATGCGTGGTCCAGGCGCTTGAAGCAGGACAACGCGTGCTGGTGGTGAGCGCGAGTATCGAGAATTGGGTGAGGGCTTTTTTCACGCCTCACCCTGGCTTGACCATACTGGGCACCCAAGTCGAGGTGGCCGGTGGCAGGTTGACCGGCCGGTTCCTGACCAAGAACTGCTATGGGCAGGAGAAAGTGAGGCGTGTGGTGCAATTGTTGCCAAAACGCGACAACTACATCCTCGTTGCCTACGGCGACAGCCGTGGCGACAAGGAGCTGCTCGACTATGCCGACGTGCGGCACTACAAGCCATTCAGAGAGGGAAAATAGCAGGGCGAAAATCAGTGCAGCAGCTTGCGGTACACTGCCAGCACCTGACTGGCAACGTCGGCATTCTCAAAACGCTTCACCCACTCTTGTGCTTGAGCCACCGAGAGGGCAGTTTTGTCGGGATCGGTCAACAACGAGTCGATGGCTTGAGCCATCGATGGCACATCGTCGGGGTCAACATAGATGCAACTGGGGCCGCCAGCCTCTTCGAGGCAACTGCCAGTAGCCCCTATCACGGGCAGGCCGCTCTGAATTGCCTCGATAATGGGGATACCGAATCCCTCGTAGCGAGAGGGGTAGACAAAGCACCTGGCCTGGGCATAGATGGCAAGGAGGTCGCTATTGGGTACATGACTCAACATGTGCACGCGGCTGTCGAGGCCGTGGGCAGCAGCCCAGCGCCTCACGGCGGCAGCATAGGGGGTTGACTTGCCCACAATCACAATGTGGAGGTCGGCGGGCAGCATCTTGAGGGCCTTCACTGCAAGGAGCACGTTTTTGCGTTGTTCGATTGTACCCACATTGAGCACATAGTTGTGGGGCAAGTGATAGCGCTGCCTCACCTGGGCGATGTGCGACGGCGTGCATCGCATTTTGAACTCAGTGCTTGCACTCTGGTAGATAACATCGATTTTGCTGGCAGGAAAATCGCTATAATGCAGGATGTCGCGCTTGGTGCACTCACTGATGGCAATGACACGGTCGGCCTGCTGCAGCGTGCGATAGAACTGGTGCTTGTAGATTTTGGCATCTAACCAGTGATAATACTCGGGGTAGCGCAAGAAAATGAGGTCGTGAATGGTGACGACACTGGAAATGCCTGCCCGCTTGAGCCCTGAAGGCAGCCTGCCGCTCAGGCCATGATAGAGTTGCACGCCGTCGCGCAACATGTCGCCCACCACCAGCCGCGAGCGCCACAGGTCACCCCTGAACGGATATTGAATGCCCCGCGGATAGGCAAAACTCACATTGGGGCGCGAAAACACCTGGCTGCGCAACTCGGCACTCCCCTCATCGGGGGCATAGAGACGCAACTGGATGCCAGCAGGCACAATCGCCGAAAGGGCATTCACCAGGTTGCGGCTATAGTTGCCCAACCCGGTACTGTTTCTCACGATGCGCTTGGCATCATATCCTATAATGATATCGTTCAAAACGGAGACTTCTTGTTTCGGCTGGCAAAGTTAATCATTTTCTTCTATAGTCCAGCCATAGCAAGGAAGCTATTTGCCACCGTTGAACTCACGATTCAACTGCCTCACCACGTCGAGCATGCCTGCCTTTACAAGTCCCGAGGCGTTGAAGAAGTTGATGCCATCGGCGCCCGCTGCCACCGACTCACGGGCTTCTTGCACAATATCGGTCTTGCTTGCCCCAACTACAAACAGCCCTGAAACGTACTTGCTGCGGTGGCGTGTCTCGGCCAGCCCCTGCGACACGCTGTATTTCACCCACTGCGGGCCCTCACGATAAAACGAGTTGTAATTCATGGGGCACACCATGTCGAGGTCCCAGCGCGCCCAGTCTTGCAACACCATCATGCGGGCACGCTCGGGAAAGGGAAAGACGGCGGCCGTGAGCATTTTTCCACGCGCATGCACTGTCTGGGCAATTTCATTGACAAGCGAGGTCACTTCGTCCATGCGAAATTGTATCCACTCGGGACTCAAGTAAGGTGCCGACAACTCAAGCGGCGAGTAGCCAAATTGTCGCCTGAAGGCCTCGATGGCCATGGGATGATAGCCGAAATCCCACTGCGGCTCGATCTGCCTCTGGTCGATGTGAAACCGCTCGGCCTGCGTCTTGCGTCCCAAAAACAGGTCGTTGAAACGTATGAAGTCGAGATGCACCGAGGCCAGCCCCTTGATAGCCGCATAGCCTGCAGCCTTGTCTTTCACCCACCGGCGCACTTGGGGCACAGCAGGGCTCAACCACTTGTAGACAGGCGTGTAGGGCGACTTGTCGAGACTGTTCTCGCCCAGGCGATTCACCTCACCCCACTCGCGATGCGACCACACTGCAGCCGAGTCGTGATGGGCATTGAGCGAAAACATCCATGCGTGTATTCTCGCGCCCTTGAAGCCACGGGCTGCCTGCACCCACTTGGCAATCTCCTCAGGGCTGTTGCAGATGTAGAAATTTCTGATACCGGCTTCGTAGAAAGGCTTGATCCACCTCTCAATTGAATCGGGCGTCATCACGCGGCCCGAGAGGTCTTCCCACACGCCAAGTTGCACACGCTGCGAGGTCTTGGCCTTGACTCTCGCCTGAAGGGGCACCATTACCCCTGCAATGAGCAGTAGAGCCAGCAATACTGGCATTCTTTTCACATTCATAGCACATTATGTTTTAGCAATTGTATCAACATCGATCACCGTGAGCGTGCCGCCCTGCACCGTGAAATGGATGTCGCAGCCGTCATAGGGCATGCCGTAGACCTTGCCTGGGTCGTTCTGATAGTGCGGGCGGGGATCGAGCTCAAGTGTTTTCACCAAGGCCGCAAGCTGTGACGAGTTGAAACGACAGGCCAGCTCAGGAGCAATCTCCACCTTGAGGCGCCTTAGGGCATGGCTGTCGACAAAGCCGCTGCGGGCTCCAGGATGGCAGTCGGCATAGGCAATGTAGGGCTTGATGTCGAAGATGGGCGTGCCATCCATCAAGTCGGCTCCACGCACGTGTATCACCGGCCCGCTGGGCGTGTCCCACTCCACATGATCGAGACGCACCGACGAGAGGCCGATACCGTTGGGACGGAATGGCGAGCGCGAGGCAAACACCCCTACCCGCTCGTTGCCTCCCAACAAGGGAGGGCGCACCATGAGGCTGGTAGCTGCATGACGATTGGCCGAAAAATGCCACAACAGCCACAAGTAATCAAACTCCTCGATGCCACGCAAGGCGTTACGCTCGCGGTAACGGGGCTCAAAAGTGATTGTACCCGGCAGCTGCTCGACGAGGCCACTCTGCTTGGGAATGCCAAACTTAGATGTAAACGGCGAGTGAAAATGGGCAATAGTTTTCAGTTCCATGCGACAATATTATATAAGAGCGACTGCCGTCGCGGCCGCACCACACGGCGCTGGCTGGCAGACACGGCACAAAATTACCACTCTTTTTGTAAAAAAGAGCGATTGGGCGGTCTCAATTTTCCAGCTAAAACTACTTGATGACACCCACACACCACAGGAAGATGAGCACCACGACAACCGGCGCAACATAGCGCAAGCAGAAAACCACACAGGCCTGAATAGCCAACTTGAAGCGACCTCAATTCCGGCCTGCCTCATAGGGGAAACGCCATATATTGCCCAAACCCACAGCCGAGCCCACCGTGGCCGCAATAGCGCCAGGGCGCGTTGCAAAAGTTACACGTCTACTCATACTCCTTTGCATTTTATAGATTGAAGACTGTCAATAAAAGCAAATATCGACAATTTTATTTACACTTTATTACAAATCGGGGCAAAATTACAAACAATTTACAACTAACGCAAGATGAGACACACAAAAATAGGAACAAATGAAAGACACAAAAAAAGCACCTCGAAATCACTTCGCGATGCTCTATGTGAATAAAATGAGGTCTTAGAAGATTAACGTGAACAAATTTAGTCAATCTTCTTCAAACTACCAAAAATATTTTTT
>Ga0256406_1000567_pt1 | contig 66743 bp, 56 predicted proteins | sample RumenRJG_03DNA_FD_185986 | JGI IMG/M metagenome (GOLD analysis project Ga0256406, IMG submission 185986) | Bovine rumen microbial communities from Lethbridge, Alberta, Canada - RJG_03 | ecosystem: Host-associated > Mammals > Digestive system > Stomach > Rumen | place: Canada: Alberta | collected... | reverse complement strand
ACGTCTCAGAATGTGAAGTCTCAAGGAAAAGGAGTAATCTCAAAACCATGAAAAACACAGAAGCCGAAGCAGCATGTTCTGATGCACGTGAGGGCGTTAGCCGATGCAAACATAGTAACTACGGTGGCGAAATGCAGCAAATCGGTGGCAAAATGCAGCAAATCGGCTGCAAAATGCAAACGACAATATGCAGCGAATATGTGGCGAGATACCACGGGCGATTATCAGAGGAACGGCGACAACAGATGCCCTATCCATCCCTTGAATTTATCCCATCCCGATCGCCACTCGTCCCACTTCTCCTCAGTAAGGAAAAAGCTGTCCTTCTTCTGTCGCTCGAAGTAGTTGTTGAGCTCACGCGTGGTGCACTTGTCGAGGATAACGGCATTCTCCTCACGATCCCAACGCAGACTGCGCGAATTGAGATTTGCCGAGCCGACGGTGCAGATGCGCCCGTCGACCATTATTATCTTGGTGTGGTGGAATCCCGGCTCATACATCCACACCTCGCACCCGTGCTTCATAAGTTTATGGGCGTTGTAGAAACCGCAGTCGGGAGTCAATGGAATGTCGCTCTTCACGCTCAGTAGGATTTCGACTTTCACCCCACGCTTGACGGCTTTCTTCAAGGCTCTCATAAGCCTCGGCGAGAGGGTGAAATAGGGATTGATAATCTTTATGCTGTCGTGGGCGTCGTTGATGGCGTCGAGGTAGAACTGTCTTATTATTTTGTTTGTCGTGTGGGGCTCGCGGTTGATGATGCCCACCATCTTTTGGCCGGCCGAGCCGCAGGTGTCGGGTTTCAGTCCATTGAAGTAGCTGATGTCCTGTCCGCCGTGGTAGAGACCAGTCTCGTCGATGCCGCGGCCTGTCGTCAACTCCCACATTCTCACGAAGATACGCTGGAGAGTGTTCACCTCCTCACCACTGATGCGGCAGTGCATATCGTGCCATGAGCCCACGCGTTCCGTACCTTTTATATAATAGTCGGCAATATTCATTCCGCCGGTATAGGCTATACGCCCGTCGATGACCACAATCTTGCGGTGGTCGCGGTTGAAAACATCGTCGAGGAAGGGGAATCGCACGGGATTGAACTCCCGGATTTCTATTCCCTTGCTGCGGATATACCTCAGGTCGCGCTTGCGCATCGGACTGTTGTTGCTCGCATTGCCGAATCCGTCGAAGATGAGCCGCACCTTCACCCCCTCCCTGACTTTAGGAACGAGGTGGCTGATGAGCTCCCGGTTTATCGAGTCGTTGCGGAAGTTGAAGTACTCCATGTGGATGGTACTGCGGGCCTGGTCGATGGCCTTGAAGAGGTCGTCGAACTTCTCCTGTCCGTTCATGAGCAGGGCAACGGAGTTGTTGTGGGAGAATGTCACGCCCTCGGCACGCAGCTGTCGGGCCAGCAGACTGTCGGCGGTGACGGCCTCCGGTGCTGTATTGCCGTCAGCAGAGGGCACAGTAGCGTTATGCGCCGACACCGCTGATGGCACAGAGAGTACTGCCGCAGTCAGGGCTGTGGCAGCAAAATGGTTAAGTAAGTGTATCTTCATTCGGTACGCACGCTATTTCTTGTCCTCCATGAGTGATGCAGCATAGCTGTCGACGATGCCGAGAAGATGGTGGTCCTTGTCGGTGACGAGCACACTGTGAATCTTGTTCCGGTGCATAACGCGCTGAATCTCAGTAATCTTTGTTTTCGGAGATACCATCTTCGGCGTGCGCGTCATGATGTCGCTCACGGTATGGTCGAAGAATTCGGCCTGCCAGCGCTCCATGGCCCTGCGGATGTCGCCGTCGGTGATGAGTCCGATGACCTTGTTGTCGGCATCGACGCTGACGCCCATTCCGAGTTTTCCTTTCGACACATGGATTATTGCCTCGCCGAGGCTCATCTGCTCCGGAATCACTGGCAGGTCCTCGGAGCGCATCACGTCCTGAGCTGTTGTCAGCAGCCGTCGGCCGAGTTCGCCACCGGGATGGAACTGCGCGAAGTCGCGGGGCTTGAAGTCGCGGACCTCCATAAGGGCTATGGCCAAGGCGTCGCCCATGACCAGAGCCGCTGTGGTGCTGCTCGTCGGGGCGAGATTCAGCGGACAGGCCTCCTTCTCCACGCTGACGGTGATATGTGCCGTAGAGTATTTGGCCAACAGGGAGTTAGGGTTCCCAGTCATTCCGATAATCGGAATGTTCATGTGGAGAACCATGGGTATGAAGCGCAGCAGCTCATCGGTCTGGCCGCTGTTACTGAGGGCGAGGACCACATCGTCGGCCGTCATCACACCCAAGTCGCCATGATAGACGTCGAGGGGATTAATGAAGAACGCGGGGGTGCCCGTCGAAGCCAGCGTGGCGGCAATCTTCGCTCCTATATTGCCGCTCTTGCCCACACCGGTGACGATAATCTTGCCCTTGCAGGTGTACATCATGCGGACGGCTCTGTCGAAGTTGTCGTCGAGCTGGGGGATGAGCTCAAGGGCTGCCTGAGCCTCGTCCTTAATACATTGAATGGCATACTGGCGGACGTTCTTCAGCCGCTCTTCTGCCGTGGCTATGTCTTTTATCATTATATTGTTGCTTCGCTTTATCTCCTTCACTAAGGAAGGCTGCGGATTATGTTGTTATCCCTTCACAAAGAAAGGCTGTGGATTATTGTTATTGACCGTTCCTTCGCTAAGGAAGGATGTGGATTATCTGTTATTCTGCGTCGGCGAATGATGATGCCAAAGAGCCTACAGCAGTTCGCCGATGAGGGCATCGAGCTTACTGAGCTCCAGCATGTTGGCAGCATCGGAGAGGCCACGGTCGGGGTCGGGATGGACCTCGAAGAACCATCCCGTGGCTCCGAAGGCCTTGGCAGCCTTGGCCATCATCGGCACATACTTGCGGTCGCCGACGGTTTTGCCGTTGCCGGCACTCGGCCGCTGCACGCTGTGGGTGCAGTCCATGATGACCGTAGGGACGATGCCGAGCATGTCGGGGATATTGCGGAAATCGACAACAAGATTGTTATAGCCGAAACTGTTGCCGCGCTCGGTGAGCCACACATCGGCGGCACCGCTCTCACGGGCTTTCTCGACAGGATAGCGCATGTCGGGACCGGAGAGGAACTGGGCTTTCTTGATGTTCACGGTCTTGCCCGTCTTGGCGGCAGCGACGACGAGGTCGGTCTGACGGCAAAGGAAAGCCGGAATCTGAATGACATCAACGACTTCGCCGACAGGAGCCGCCTGCCAGCTCTCGTGGATGTCGGTGAGAAGGCGCAGACCGTATTTCGACTTCACGTCGGCAAGCATCTGCAAGCCACGGTCGAGGCCGGGGCCACGGAAAGAATGGATGGACGTGCGGTTGGCCTTGTCGAACGACGATTTGAAGATGATGTCTATACCATATTTCTTGTTCAGACGCACAAGTTCGGCGGCGACTGTATCGAGCAGCTCCTGCGACTCGATGACACATGGTCCTGCTATGAATATCGGTTTCATTTGTTATGCTTTGTTTCTCTCTGTTTAAAGAATATAAAAAACGGCAATGCGCTCTCCATATAAATAAGGTTGCAAAGTTACGGATATTCAACAACATCACCAAACGATTAACAATTCTTTACGTCTAAAGACAACTATAACGATTGCAATAAACGGACGTGCACCGTATATTTTGCAACGCAAGACTTTTCGCTCCCGCTGATGGAAGAAACATGTAACATAACCCAATGAATCGGACATGTATTAAGATGACAAAATAAATAGAACCATCAACCAATTGTCGAAATGGGCTAACTTCATACGCGTAGAAGCCTGTAGAGCTTATAGTTACGGCTATACACCATTCTACCCTCCTTTCTATACCCCTAAGATTTGGAATCGGGTTAAATATTTTGTAACTTTGCATCCAAATAACAACAATCAACTTAAACAGCGACTCATTAAGCCTCAGCGTAAAGTTAACCGGCACGCAGATTCCTCAGATTAAAAGATCTCGGTAGCTATCAGCAGGCGATAAGGTCATTCGACGGCATACGGTCGGGTTGAGTTAGGGTGCCTCAGCAACCAACGAAGAAGCGATGATACCGTCCGCAATCAATGCGAAAAAAAGAGTCGAAAGTGCTAAAATGACTGCCGTCAGGGGCTGAAAGAGTGGCAATAATACACTATTATTGAAAAAAAAGCATTAACAAACGTTTTTGAGACAAAATAAATAAGATTCCGTTTTGTTCTCCGTCGAAAAAGCAGTATATTTGCACTAAATTATTCATCAAAACCAAATAACTGATTTATGAACGATAACACTATCATGCAGAAGGCGGCAGACAACATCAGAATTCTTGCCGTCTCAATGGTAGAGAAAGCCAAGTCCGGCCATCCCGGTGGCGCCATGGGAGGTGCCGATTTCATCAACGTGCTTTTCTCTGAATATCTCGTCTACGACCCCGACCAGCCAACATGGGCAGGCCGCGACCGTTTCTTCCTCGACCCCGGCCACATGTCGCCGATGCTCTATTCGACACTCTGTCTGTCGGGAAAGTTCACTCTCGACGAAATACAGCAGTTCCGCCAGTGGGGCTCTCCGACTCCTGGACACCCCGAGCTTAACGTGGAGAGAGGTATCGAGAATTCGAGTGGCCCGTTAGGACAGGGACACGCTATCGCCGCCGGTGCTGCCGTGGCAGAGAAGTTCCTCGAGGCACGACTTGGCAAGACGGTCATGCAGCACAAGATTTATGCTTACATCTCTGATGGTGGCATTGAGGAGGAAATAAGTCAGGGTGTCGGACGCATCGCCGGCAACCTCGGTCTCGACAACCTCATCATGTTCTACGACGCCAACGACATCCAGCTCTCGACAGAGTGCGGAGTGGTCATGAGCGAGGACACCGCCGCCAAGTATAAGGCGTGGGGATGGAACGTAATAAAGATAAATGGTAACGATGTCGACGAGATTCGCAAAGCCCTCGACGCTGCTCAGAAGCCTAACGGACATCCTACAATAATCATCGGTCACACGATGATGGGTAAGGGCGCTCTGAAGGCCGACGGCACAAGCTACGAACACAATATCAAGACTCATGGTGCTCCTCTCGGCGACGGCGCTTATATCAACACCGTCAAGAACCTCGGTGGCAATCCCGACGATCCGTTCGTTATCTTCCCTGAGGTCAAGAAATTATATGCTGACCGTCAGGCTGAGCTCCGCAAGATTGTGGCTGAGCGCCACGCTGAGGAGAAGAAGTGGGCAGAGGAGAATCCTGAGAAGGCCGCTGAGATGAAGGAGTGGTTCTCGGGCAAGGCTCCAAAGGTGGACTGGTCGAAGGTGGAGCAGAAGCCGGGCTCGGCTACGCGTAACGCATCATCGGCTTGTCTGGCTGAACTCGCCAAGCAGGTGCCAAATATGATCTGCGCTTCGGCCGACCTGTCAAATTCTGACAAGACCGACGGATTCCTCAAGCAGACACACTCGCTCATGCGCGACGACTTCACCGGTGCCTTCTTCCAGGCAGGAGTCAGCGAGCTGACAATGGCCGACATGTGCATCGGTATGATGCTACATGGTGGTGTCATCGCTGCCATGGGAACATTCTTCGTCTTCTCCGACTATATGAAACCGGCTGTGAGACTTGCAGCTCTCATGGGCACACCGGTGAAATTCATCTGGACTCACGATGCCTTCCGCGTAGGCGAGGACGGTCCTACCCACGAGCCGGTGGAACAGGAGGCTCAGATTCGTCTGCTCGAGAAGTTGCAGAACCATAAAGGACAGGACAGCGTACGCGTATTCCGCCCTGCCGACGCTCAGGAGACAACAGTCTGCTGGGAGATGGCTATGGAGAACACCGAGACTCCAACGGCTCTTATCTTCTCGCGTCAGAACATCGCAGACCTGCCAGCCGGCAACGACTACACAATGGCCCGTAAGGGTGCATACGTGGTGGCAGGCAGCGACGATCCGTTCGATGTCATCCTGTTGGCAAGCGGATCAGAGGTCAGCACACTCGAAGCCGGTAAGGAGCTCCTCGAAAAGGACGGCATACGTTGCCGCGTGGTCAGCGCACCATCGGAGGGCCTCTTCCGCCGTCAGCCAGCTGACTATCAGGAGAGTGTCCTGCCGACAGGAAGCAAGATATTCGGTATGACAGCCGGACTGCCCGTAACCCTCGAGGGACTTGTCGGTATCGGTCCTAACAGCCGCATCTTCGGTATGAGAAGTTTCGGATTCAGTGCCCCATATAAGGTGCTCGACGAGAAACTCGGATTCACCGCCGATAACGTCTACAAGCAGGTGAAGGACTTTCTGGGAAAGTAAATCTTTAAAAAAAGAAACGACTATGGAAGTAAAGAAAGTGGGACTCGCTTGCGATCACGCAGGCTTCCCGATGAAGCAGTTCGTCAAGGACTACCTTGACAAGCATGGTTATGAGTATGAGGACTTTGGATGCTTCAGCGACCTCAGCTGCGACTATCCTGATTATGCCCACCCTCTTGCCGAGGCTGTCGAGAGTGGTGATGTCTATCCCGGCATCGCTATCTGCGGTAGCGGAGAGGGAATGGCCATAACGCTGAACAAGCATCAGGGTGTGCGCGCCGGACTGGCATGGAACAAGGACATTGCCGAGCTCATACGCCAGCACAACGATGCCAACGTCCTCGTACTCCCGGGACGATTCATCAGCAACAAAGAGGCTGAGGGCATTCTCGATAAGTTCTTTACTGCAACATTCGAGGGAGGACGCCATGCACGCAGGGTTTCGAAGATTCCCGTCGAAGCATGGAAGGAATCACAGAAAGATAAGTAAGACTCGATAGCCGCCGACAGAAAGTCCGACGCCAGCAAAAGAGTCGGAAACCGAGGCGGGAAAGAGCTCTGAAATACAACACAGGCTCTCACCCTTCTGACCGAAAGAATGGATGAGAGCCTTTTTAATCTTCTACAATAACGATAATGGACAACAATAACAAGAAAGCACTGACAATAGAAATCGACTCGGGAAGCGGATTCTGCTTTGGCGTGACGACAGCAATAAGGAAAGCCGAGGAGGAACTATCGAAGGGCGAGACGCTCTATTGTCTTGGCGATATCGTTCACAACGGCATGGAAGTCAAGCGGTTAGAGGACAAGGGGCTAATAACCATCGACCACGAGCAACTGAAGAATCTCCACGGGGTGAAGGTGCTGTTGCGTGCCCACGGTGAGCCACCAGAGACTTACGAGATAGCCAAACGCAACAATATCGAGATTATTGATGCTACATGTCCCGTGGTGCTCGCTCTGCAAAGGAGGATAAAGACCAAATACGAGCAGCCAACAGACGGGAAAAAGAAAGAATCAGACACTACCGGCAGCAGCTGTCCGGCAAAGGAAAAGAAAGCCTCCATCGTCATCTTCGGCAAGAATGGACATGCTGAGGTCCTCGGACTCGTGGGACAAACAGCCGGACACGCCATAGTCATTGAGAATCTTGAGGATGCTAAGAAGAAGCTCGATCTCACTCACGACATATATCTGTACAGTCAGACGACGAAGAATCTTGATGAGTTTCACAGTATCATCAACTATATACAGGCAAACTTATCGGAAGGCGCTACGTTCCAGAGCTTCGACACCATCTGCCGGCAAGTGGCCAACCGAATGCCGAATATAGCCGCTTTTGCATCGCGCCATGATGTCATTCTCTTTGTGGCCGGACGCAAGAGCTCTAACGGCAAGGTGCTGTTCAAGGAATGCCAAAGAGTGAACACCCGCAGTCATCAGATAGAAAGTGCTAATGAAATAGACATGGCATGGTTCGACGGAGCCAGGACAATAGGTATCTGTGGGGCCACAAGTACTCCGAAATGGCTCATGGAGGAATGCCGCGACTACATCCTATCGCATTAGACAGTGCAGTCATCGTCAATACAGCTTAAAATCAGCGACTTACAGCATTATATCTATGACCGGGATAGTGTTTAAAACGACTGTCAATATCATGAGAAAAAACTTGTAATATCGTTGAAGGCAAATATAAATCTCATCAGTTATCTATCAGTTTATGACGGACAAAGAGTTTCAGCAAATCTGGCAAAAGAACAGAAAGGCTATCCTTTCGCACAACGAAGAGTACCAGCGCATACAGAACGGATATAAGCAGGGCAGCATCGTCAACTGGATAATAATCATTGGCGGAGCTGCTGTAGGCTCTTCCCTACCCGACTTTCTGCCAATACAGAGTGCTCCCTTGAAATGGATTTTAGCCATTGCCGCCGGAATCATCGTCATCGTCGTTGGACTCTGGATAAGATCACTGTTCATATCGACAAAGACGGCAGATGAAGTGGAGAAGGAAATCATGGAGAGATACCGCAAGACTCTTAAAGAATGAAGGATTTTTAAGGCTGAAAAGACTATGAGAAAGATAAAGACTTTGGCTTTGCTACTGTTAGGGGCAGTGATGATGGCTGCCTGCGGAGATAATCAGCCGCAGGAGAAGAAAGGGCCGGACGTGTATTATACACAAAACGGAAAGAAGATTACCATCACTCCGATAAAGCACGCAAGTTTGCAAATTAATTACGACGGACGGGAGTTTGAAATCGACCCCGTGTGCAGTCACGTGGGACCGGTCCTGTCGTATCTCGATAAGCCGAAAGCCGATTTCATTCTCGTGACGAACAAACAGCTCGACCACTTCGACGATTATGCCATCCATGTGCTAACCGACAAATACACTGAGCTGATAATACCAAAGGATATTTGGTATCAGATGCGCATAGGCAATGTCATGGAGAACAACATGTATATGAACATCGGACAGAAGAGTGTAATCTACTGTGTACCAGCATACAACATCTCGAAGAAGAACGCAAAGAGGCATCCTAAGGGAAGATGGAACGGATACGTTCTCGATTTCGACGGATTCAGAATATATATTGCCGGCGATACGGAATATATCCCGGAGATGAAGGACCTTAAGAATATCTCGATAGCATTCCTCCCGGTGAGCCGATTCACTATGGACCTGAAACAACTGAGGAAGGCTGTAGAGACTATAAAGCCGAAAGTCGTCTATCCTTATCACTTCTACAATGCCGACACAGCCCAGATACGTCATGCACTTCAGGGAACCGGTGCTGAGGTCAGAATAAGGTATCTAAGATAAAAGGCTTAAAGAACAAAAAGAGTAATTGCGGTGGCAAACACCGGCGAATACTCCTCAGATGCCATGAGATTGCGGGCGCAAGAACCAAAGCGGCAACAGCACGAGAATAATCTCAGTGAGAACCTCTCAGCCGTTGTGTGGCAAGAATCGTCTGGCGCAGGTCCTTTGCGGCAGTAAACGAGGGCCATCGCTTTTCAATATAGTCGAGTTGTTGCAACGCTATCGCGAACGCATGCTCCTGACTGTAGCAGTAGGCCCGGTTGAACCAATAATCGCAGTTGTCGGGATTCATCTCCAACGCATGCGTAAAGTCGACGATAGCACTGTCGTATTTCTCTTCACGAAGGCGCGACATGGCTCTAAGTTCCACGTAATCAATGATAAACGGGTCTATGCTGATAGCTCGCGAGCAGTCGCTCTCGGCACCCTTATAGTCCTCAAGATGATACTTCGACAATGCGCTGAGGTACCACGCTTCATTCTTGTCGGGCCGCAAGCCGACCACACGCTGGAATATCTGCAGGGCTACCACATAGTAGCCCTGGTCGAGCGAGCGACGCCCCTCATCCATAAGTTTCTTAATATTGTACTGTGCCATCATTGGCGCAGCCAACAACAATAATAAAAGAGCAAGGGCCGCCCGCTTGCCATACATAGATATTCCCGCCTTTCTTATTTCTTATAAGGTTTGACACGATAGCCGCAACGCACCTTTCCTGCCGACAGAGCCTTAAGTTTGCTGCGTATCATCTGCTTGCGGAAAGGACTGAGATGGTCGATGAACATCTTTCCTTCGAGATGGTCGAACTCATGCTGCATGACACGGGCCAGATAGCCATCGACCCACTCGTCATGTTCCTGAAGATTCTCGTCGAGCCACTTGGCGTGAATACGCTTAGCGCGCTTTACCGGCTCGTGGATGCCCGGCAGCGACAGACAGCCCTCCTCAAGGGTCTCAGTCTCGCTGTCGTCGAACTCGAGGATATGGCCATTGATGAAAGCATGACGGAAGTCCTTATACTCCGGAAACTCATCGCTGAGCGGTGTGAGGTCGATGATGACCACACGGATGCTCTTGCCTATCTGAGGTGCCGCAAGACCGACACCATCACTGGCTGTATTGGTCTCGTACATATCCTGAATCAACTCCTTCAGATTTGGATAGTCGGTAGGAATATCCTGTGCTACCTTTCTGAGCACCGGCTGTCCGAAAAGATATATTGGTAATGTCATTAATTAATGTATATAATATGTGACTTGTATTATGAATGTATTTTGCTGACGGAATTCCTTATCTGCCTATTGACTTCATGTAATCCTGAAGGATTATCGTGGCCGAGATCTCATCAACGAGCCCTTTGTCCTCACGGCGGCGTTTCTTCTTCACTCCCCCGGCAATCATCGTCTGATGGGCAATGACCGACGTAAACCGCTCGTCATAAAAATCTATAGGAATTGCGGGCATGGCCTTACGCCACCGGTTGACGAACTGCACGACACGCTCCAGATTCTCGCTCGGCGCGCCGTTTGGCTGCGTTGGACGCCCGATGACAATGCGCTCGACATTCTCTTTGGATACATAGTCCTTGAGATAGTCGAAGAGCGTCGACGTACCGACCGTCGCCAGTCCGTTGGCAATAATCTGCAACGGATCGGTGACGGCTAAGCCTGTACGTTTCTTACCGTAGTCGATAGAAAGAATTCTTCCCATTTACTTTGCCAGAATCCAAGCGTCGCCCTTGGGGTTGAACTGTGTTCCCTTTATGGCGTCACGACTGCGGGCAGCATCACCTTTCGAGTCGGCAGTAGCTGAGATTACACGATAGAACGTTGTTCCATTGATATCGGCTGTAGCCATTGATGGGTTATAGCCGGCGCGCTGCAGACGTGACAGCAGATCATCGGCATTGGCCTTGATGGAGTATGAGCCAATAACTACGCTGTAAGCTTTAAGAGCTGCACCACCGGCATAGCTGACGTTCTCGTGGCGTACGGGGATGTTGTCGTTGTTGTCGACAACAGCAGTCTGGTCGGCCGACTTCTGTTCGAGAGGCGATACTACAGGGACGTCAGTGTCGGTATTCGTATTCTGCGACTGCGCATTGTCGTTCTTCATAGCCTGATCCTGGGCCTGTGCCTTGTCATAAGCCTTGCGATAAGCACTCTCGCTTGATTTACAACCAGTGAAAGACAGGGCAATACACATTGCCGCTCCTAAAACCATTATTTTCTTCATAATCCAGTATTACTTTTAATTGTTGTTATTTTCTTGAACAGTTTTATTTTGCGAAGATACTAAAATTTACTCAGAAAAGTACCAGACGGGACACATAAAGTTTGTTAAATAAATGTTTTACATCATTTTTAACAATAAATAGTCGAGAATGATTGCAGAAGAGAAAAAGAATTCATAAATTTGCGATTGAAAACTTTTTAAAACCACAAGCTTATGAAGACATTAGGTTATATTGGTGCATTCCTCGGCGGTGCAATCGCCGGTGCAGCACTTGGTTTACTGTTGGCCCCGGAGAAGGGCTCTGACACACGTTCAAAGATTTCAGATGCTGTCGACGACTTCTGCAAGAAGCACGACCTAAAGTTATCGCGCAAGGAGATGGACGAGTTCGTCGATGATATCAAGGACTCTGCCGAAACAGCTGAATAAAGTCACGCATGTTCTCCAACGACAACAATGTTGAAACGATAGCACAACTCGTAGAGGTGCTGAAACATTACATCGGGCTTCAGTCAGAGTACGTGAAGCTCGATGTAATAGAGAAGGTGGTACGCCTTATCACTGCCCTGACGGTAGTGGCGGTATTCTGCCTTCTTCTTGTCTTTGCGCTGATATTTTTCTCCTTCGCAATGGTCAACATTCTTGCTCCGGCACTCAACTCGTTGAGTATGGCCTACACCCTCGTAGGAGGATTCTACATTTTGCTGCTCATCATTTTCATCATTTTCCGGCACAGATTAGTCGAGCGTCCGCTTGTAAAGTTTCTCGCCGGTCTGCTAATGTCAAAATAGATTATGTCGGAAAATAAAAATATTAATGAGGTTCCCGTTTACCGTAGTCTCGACGAGATACGGTTGCGCAAGGCACAGTTGCTGACCGACATTACCAAGGACAGCAACCACGTGGAGAAACTGTGGAACCGTCTCTTCCATAAGCAGAACAGCGGTAAGCAGACCCCGTCACGGCGGCTGTCGTCACTGGTATCGACAGGAGGCAGTGTCCTCGATGCAGCCATTCTCGGATGGAAACTCTACCGTAAGTTCAAACTGAAGAGATAAAAGAAAACTCAATAATTTTTATGACAGGATTGATAGTATTTGTAGTTATAGCCGTTATCATCGTCTTGTGGGTCATTAGTATCTACAACAGCCTTGTGCGCTTGCGCAACAACAGGGAGAACGCCTTCGCCGACATTGATGTCCAGCTCAAGCAGCGCTACGACCTCGTTCCGCAGCTCGTCGAGACCGTAAAAGGCTATGCCAAGCACGAGAGCACCGTTCTGCAGAATGTCACCAATGCCCGTGCGGCAGCCATGAGCGCAACAACCATTGACGACAAGATAAAGGCCGACAACGCACTTACGAGTGCCCTCGCCGGGCTGAAAGTATCGTTAGAGGCTTATCCCGACCTCAAGGCGAACCAGAACTTCCTTCAGCTTCAGGACGAGATTGCCGACATCGAGAACAAGATTGCAGCAGCCCGCCGCTACTTCAACTCGGCAACCCGTGAGCTCAACAACGCCGTCCAGGCTTTCCCGAACAATCTGTTTGCCGGAATGTTCCATTTCCAGACAGAGCCGATGTTCGAGGTTCCCAAGGAGGAGCGCGCGCAGTACGAGAAAGCACCCGAAGTAAAGTTCTAACAGCCCCATTGGAATGCAATACGTTGGAATACAGACTCAAATTTGGCGAAACAACATCAAGAGCATCATCCTGCTCTTGATGTTTCCTGTTATTATACTGGCCACGGTATGGGTATTCCTCGCCGCTGTCAATTATATCGTTGGCACTGGTGTTTACGACGCTGAGGGAAACATCGTCCACAATATCGACGCGGCTTTAGTGAACCATTATTTCATCAAAGTGCTGCCATGGGTAGTGGGTGGCGTAGGACTGTGGTTCATCATTGCCTACTTCGGCAATGTCAGCATGATAGAGCATTCGGTAGGAGCGCGACCACTGTCGCGCAAGGAGAATCCACGGGTATATAATATTGTGGAAAACCTATGCATATCCTGCGGAATGAAGATGCCGAAGCTTTACATTGTCGACGACCCCCAACTCAACGCTTTCGCCAGCGGCATCAACGAGCGCACCTATGCCGTGACACTAACGTCGGGCATCATCTCGCTCCTCAGCGATGATGAGCTTGCGGGCGTTGTGGGCCATGAGCTTACCCACATCCGCAACCACGACACCAAGCTTCTCATCACGAGCATCGTCTTTGTCGGTATAATATCCACGATAATGAGCCTCACGGTGCAGTTTCTGTATAATAGTTTCTGGCACATCGGAGGCCATTCCGACGACGATGACGGGAAGGGAAACATAGCGGGCATAGTCGCTATCCTCGCCATAGGAGCCGTGTGCTGTTTCATTGCCTACATCTTCACGTTGCTCACACGCTTTGCCATCTCGAGAAAACGCGAGTATATGGCTGACGCCGGTGGCGCTGAGCTCACCCGCAACCCCTTAGCACTGGCCTCAGCACTCGAGAAAATAAGTGCTAACCCGGGACTCGACAACGTAAAGCGCGCTGACGTCGCTCAGCTCTTTATCTGCGAACCCGACAAGATGAGTCAGGGCATTCTCGGATTCATGAACTCATTGTTCAGCACTCATCCCGACACAAAGAAGAGAATAGAGGTCCTCCGCCAGTTCTGATTCAACTGTATGACCGATGCCGTAACTACAGCAAACACAGACAGTTAAGGGTGTTCATCCGTCCCGACGGCCATCATTCTCCATCTTCGTGGAGGTCATCATTCTCCGCAATGGAGACAATTAAAAACATGAAACTAAAACATACTGCAAAATTAATATTATTAGCTTGCCTTGTCGCACCGAATGCTTTGGCCCAGACTCCAAGGGTAACATTCCGCTCGACAGGGCATTATGCTCACAGAGTACACCTCTTCCAGAGTTTACCAATGATTACATCTGATGATATCGTCATGCTCGGCAACAGCCTCACCGAGTTTGGAGGCAGCTGGAACGAGCGCATTCCCGATGCCGGCGCAAACATCGTAAACCGTGGAATAAGCGGCGATGATGCCGTGGGAATGCTCCACCGCATACGGCAGATAACATGCGGACAGCCGAAAAAGATTTTCGTCGGATGCGGAATTAATGATGTCAGCCATCATCTCACAAACGTTGAGGTAGCCCAGAGGGTGGAAAAACTCCTCAGAGCCATTCGCCAACAGAGTCCGAAGTCGAAGGTCTACTACTTCAGCCTCTTCCCCATCAACGAGAGTTTCAACCGCTGGAAGACCCTCTCCGGCCGCACAAACGATATCCCATTGATTAACAAGATGATGCGGGGCTGGTGCGCCAAGAACGGAGTGACCTACATTGACGTGTTCTCCCACATGACGGAACCCGGCTCAAACGTTCTCCGCAAGGAGCTTACCGTCGACGGTCTTCACCTCACCGAGGAGGGCTACCGGGTGTGGACAGCTGCGGCCAAGGAATATTTCTAACCCACAATATTGCTTTGAGACATGATAAACCGCATCATAACCGAGGAGGAAGCACTGAAACGGCTATCGTCGCTATGCGCCAAGAGCGAGCATTCATCGGGTGAGGCCAACGAGAAAATGATTCGCTGGGGACTCTCCCCGCAAAGCCGGTCGAAGGTCATAGCCAAGCTCATCGACGCTCAGTTTATCGATGACAGCCGTTTTGCCCGCTTTTTTGTCCACGACAAGATACAATTCAACCATTGGGGCCGCCGTAAGATTGAGATTGCCCTAAGACAGAAAGGTGTCGACCCCGATACGGCATCAGAGGCTCTTGATGCTGTCGACGACGACGAATACCTCAGCATTCTGCGTCCGATGATTAAGGCCAAAGAGAAGACGGTGACCGGAGCAAGCGATTACGAGAGGGCCATGAAGACCATCAAATGGGCCATGGGCCGCGGTTTCACCATCGACCTCATACGCAAGTGCATCGACGATATTGCAGCCGACTACGACGATGAGTAGCTCATTCTTTTCACGTTTCATCGATGTGCTGGCACCAGCAAGCTGCCCCATCTGTGGCAACCGGCTGTCGGCCGACGAGCATTTCCTCTGTGCCAGATGCCTCTTGCAGCTGCCGTTCACCGGTTTCGAGGCTAATCCCGGCGACAATCCCATTGCCGAGGCACTCAGGTGGCATTTTCCCGTCGAGAAGTGTGCCTCGCTCCTATCCTATCGTCCGGGCTCAGCCATTTCGAAGCTGCTCCTTTCGCTGAAGTTCTTCAACCATCCGGAATACGGCGCAGAACTCGGACGGATAATGGCTTCGGAGTTTCAGTCGGTCGGATTCTTCGATGGCATCACCACTCTCTTTCCCCTTCCCCTCACCCGTAAGCGCCAACGTCAGCGCGGTTATAACCAGAGTCTTGAGATTTGCCGCGGCATCAGCGAGATTACCGGTATCGCCATCACAACCAAAGGAATGACGCGGAGCGAGGGCAACGCCCCGCAATCATCGCTGCCTCACGACAAGCGCTACGAGAACGTGAAGAATGTGTTCCACCTCACCGACCCTTCCGTATTCCAAGGACAGCACATCCTCATCGTCGACGATATTCTCACCACAGGCTCAACGGTCACAGCCTGTGCCAAGGAGATTCTGAAAGCCGGTGACGTGAAGATAAGTATAGCCACTATAGGCTATGCCGGACAATGACCACAGCCATAAATCGCTGTCTGTATCCCAAGCTTTTGGCTCTACTGAAAGACTACGATAAACTTAAATCTGATGCCCCACTTGTTGGCATCGGAACGATTTTCTAAGCTGTTCTCCGTTTAATATCCCCCACTCCAACACAATGAAAAGCCGATGGATAAAACCATTTTTCCGTCATCCATCCGTCTGTTCCCAGCATGCGAAATATATTTACAGCATTTCCAAACATATCATTTGGGCTTGCGAAACGGGCCGTTTCAGCGTCTAAAACGGGCCGTTTTGCAATGCGAAATGGGCCGTTTCGCAAGCCAAAATGGCATGAATTGTAAGTCATTGATTATCAGATAGTAGCAAAGGGGCAATCAGAACGCATGCTGACTGAAATACTTTTACATTTCAGTACCGTCATTGCTGTCCGTAAAAAGGTTGTTTTGGAAATACAGGGACAAAAGAAATAAGTATAGCTACTGTTGGCAATGCCGGACAGTAACTATACTTATAATCGCTTTTAGAATGTCATCATGAAATTAAACCTGATGCCCCACTTGTCGACATCGGGCAGATTCTTGTAAGTCAAACGGCGGACGTAGTCGACACCGAAGAACTTAAAGATGTTGTGTACTCCCACTATCCCTTCCCAGTAAGGTTGGTTCGACATGATATGCGAGCTGGCCGGGAGCTGGAAGAGGACCGGATCGTCGGGGTGGAGAGTCGGGTTGTTCTTGTCGGTAAGGTGACCCCACATTCCCTTCACGCCGATAAACTCACGCCACTTCAGTTTCTTTATCAACGGAATGCGGTTGAACAACTTTCCGTTGAGGTCCCACAGCGCGCTCCAGTAGACATATCTGTCGTTGAGGAACTCCATATTCCGCATGAGGTTGAACGTCACATCATTGACATCGGTGAAGTAGTTAAGGCTCACCGGCGGCATGCACAACAACGGGAATGGCACCTTGTTCCACTGCGCGCGTCCAATGACATGCATGTTGATGTATCCCCAGCTGCCGAGCCACTGGCGCTTGTAAGCGCTCACCTCAGTCATATTCGAATTGTAGTCGCCACCGAGGAATCCTTTCACACCCATTGTGTGGGTTATCGAAAACTCCGGACTGTCGAAGTTGGTCGGATAGCGGCGTTGCTTCGTATTGATATACGACTGGTTGGGGCAGTATCCGATGGTGGCGCTGAACTCCGACGTATGTATCCTCGTCACCTCCGGAATATTCCCTTGTGCGTCTGGAATGCCGGCAACGGGAATGAAGTGCAGGTCGCCCGTAGGACGGTCGTTCTCGATGTTAACCGATGCCTTGTAGCTCAGACCCCATTCCGTCTCGTAGTTGAACTCGAGCTTATGGCTGGAGTAGTAGTACATCTGACGGACGCTCTGGGTGCGGAACGACTCGAAGATATTGTCCTTATTGTTGAGCAGATACTTGTCCGACGGCGACATGAGATCGTAGGTGTCATAGAGCGTCAGCGAGCGCACGGGGAACTCGAAGGGCGAGTTCTCCTACTTGTTGAACGACCATGTGAGCTCCGTTCCGTAGTACCACTTATGGCTGTCGGTACCGTAGGCCCCGAAGCCCTTGAGGAAGAAGTGGGGATTGAGAGCCGCCATCGTCCTGCCGCTAAGCCGCAGACGGTAGCCGTCGACGAAGTTATGCGACACAATAGTGTTCACCGGTCCCACATCGAACTTACTGCGATGGCCGGGTTTGCTGGTCTCGACGAAGTTCTCGGCGAACATTTTCAGGACGAGCTGTGCCCATCCGAAATTCTTGCTCTTGGTGAGACGATAGACGAAGTAGTCCATATTGCTCTCGCCTTTCGTCAACGGCATCGTCCGCGCCGTTTCCCAGTATTCATCGCCACGGATCCGGGCGCTCGGCATCTCCTTTGTTGGTGCCCTGCCGCGCAGCAGCCGCGGTGGGTTCTCGTCAGTAAAGGTATAGTCGCCGATGGTCGTCTTTCGGGTGACGACGAGCTTTGGCGCAAAGGCCAACAGTTTCATCTCGGCCGTCATCTCGTCGCGGTCGAGGACCCACATGCCATTGGGGAGTTTGGCAAACGACTGAACGACATTCATATTATCAACAAAGTTGACATCACTCTTCTTGGGAATTATCAGCTCGCAGTACTTCACCTGGACGGCACTGTCCTTGGTGATTAGCAGCTGTCCCTTGAATCCGAAGTCCTGTTGGTTGGCCGGATAGAACAGAACCTGCCAGCACGAGTCGCCCTTGTAGACGACAGAGTCCTGGATGTAGAAGTGATAGAACGAGATGGCAGTCCGGCCGATAGGACTCGGAAACGGATATTGCAGCAGCCTAACGTAGTCGTCGTAGATGTTGACATCCTGGAAAACCTCCTTGAGCATGACGTTCACCATCTCACCGGTCTGGAAAATCTTGTTCACTCCTGCCGACCGCTGTCCGTCGAGGATGTCGAGTTCGCGGTGCGGCGACTTCCTGTAGATGTGCTTCGTGACCGTTTCGTCAACCGTCAGCGGCAGGATTAGCCGTGAGGAGTCGATAGGCGACTTCTCAATATGCTCTATATACCACGGTTTCCGCTTATGCTTGAGCGTGTCGACATTATCCTGCGAGAGCGTAATCTTCTGATACTTAGTGAATTCATAGAACGGCAAGAGCTCAAGATGCGAGGTTTTCTTGTGTTCTATAACCCTCCGCATAAGAGCCACTGCGGGATTGTCCTTCTTACGGTAGCGAGCCCGACGTCCCTTAACGGTAACCCCCTGAAGACCAGTTTCCTGCGACTTCAGGGTGACCTCGAAATAAGAATCCGCAGGGATGTCGATAGTACGCTTCTCGTATCCCACACTGCTGATAATCATCTTCTTTCCCGGATTCTTAGGCAATGTGAAATTTCCCTCAGCATCGCAGCTGACGTTCATCTTAATATCCTTCAGATAGATGTTGGCATAGGGAACCCCCAATCCATCATTCTTATCTGTTACCTTGCCCGTAGTCTGCGCCCAGACCGGAATAAAGGCAATGGTTAGCAAGACAAGTAAAATAATTTTTTTCATACAATTTGTTATCACTGAATAGCAATCCCATACTTCGGGGGATGCAAATTAATAATTATATCCGTTTTCAAAGAAACTCTTTCTGAATACGCTCTTGTTCTGTTGGCGGAGCTGGCTTATCTGCTTGTCGATATTGCCAATGGCCTCACCATATTTATCCTCCATCCTCTGCGACCAGCGGTGGAGCCCCGGCAGACGGCCGATGCCGCGGAGCATCTTCATGACAAAGCCGTTGCGGTAGCCTTTTTTAAATATGTAAACGCCTCCATAGCTGAATATCGCCCCGAAGACGAGAACCACAGCCAGTGCTGCGTCAATCTTTGCCAATCCAAGGACAGCTAAGACCAAATAGACAGCCACTGCCGTCAGCCAGAACCAGAAGTGGGTATAGATATGTGTCATGCTGTGGAGCAGCACTGACGAGGTAGCGCGCTGAGTGCCAACCCGTTCCTTGAGCTCCACTATCTTGTAAGGCTCGCTGCCGAGGAGCCCCATCGGGGTGAGGCTGTTGAGAGCGAACCCCGTTACCGTCCACTTGTAAATAGTAGCCAGACCGACATTGCACGGACCCTGACCACGAAGGATTGTCAGCCACGCATAGGCACTCATAAGATACAGTGGTGCCCACATCGTCAGTACGGCTGCGGGCAACCACCATGTCTTGAAGATTATGTCGGACAACTTTTCCCAGCTGACATCGAAGGAGAATACCATCACGACGATGGACACAAGTCCGACGACGAACATCGAAGCCTTGAAAATCACCTCGCCAGAAATATGATTTTGTTTCTCCTTCATGTCAATGGGGCTATTGTTGTCAGTCGATTTCTTCGTCAGCCTCATAACCTCCCATCTCGCGGATAGCGTTCTTGAGCATGACGTACTGGTCGAAAAGGTTGTTTACAGCCTCCTCGCCCTTGGTATAGTCGTGCATCGGACTCTTGAGGAAGAAGCTCAGGAAGCGCTGTATACCGTAGCGTCCGGCGCGTGCAGCGAGGTCCATGAGCAGCGTGAGGTCGAGCAGAAGAGGTGCGGCGAGGATGGAGTCGCGGCAGAGGAAGTTAATCTTTATCTGCATCGGATAGCCCATCCAGCCGAATATGTCGAGATTGTCCCATCCCTCCTTGTTATCGTTGCGCGGTGGATAATAGTTGATACGCACCTTGTGGTAGATATTTCCGTAGAGGTCGGGCTGGTCCTCTTTTCTCAGGATTGTCTCGAGAGTCGATAGCTTCGACACCTCCTTGGTATGGAAGTTTGCCGGTTCATCGAGGACGAGACCGTCGCGGTTGCCGAGGATGTTCGTTGAGAACCATCCTGCCAGACCGAGGTTGCGCACCTTCAGTATGGGCGCGAAACCGCTCTTGACGAGGGTCTGTCCCGTCTTGAAGTCCTTGCCGGCGATAGGCATCTTCGTCTTTTCAGCCAATTCCCACATTGCTGGAATGTCGACGGTAGTATTAGGAGCACCCATAATGAAAGGAGCACCCTCGGTGAGAGCTGCGTAAGCATAGCACATCGACGGGGCCACATGCTCGCGGTCGTCGTCCTTCATGGCCTTCTCCAGTGCGGCGAGGGTGCCGTGGTACTGTTCGTTGTATGGAACGTAAATCTCCGTCGAGGCAGCCCAGATGACCACCACACGTGCACAGCCGTTCTCCTTCTTGAAGTTGCGGATGTCCTCCCGGAGGGCCTCAACCATCTCCCAGCGGGTCTTGCAGTCCTTGACGTTATCACCGTCGAGGCGCTTAGCGTAGTTGCGGTCGAAAGCGGCCTTCAGCGGTTTGATAGCCTCAAGCTCATCGCGCACGGGCTCAATGTCCTTAGCCTTGAGCACCTCAGCGTAGACAGCGGCCTGATAAGCATTCTGAGGATATACATCCCATGTGCCGAAGACAATGTCGTTGAGGTCGGCCAAGGGCACAATGTCCTTATAATGAAGATATTTCTTCTCACTTCCGCGGCCCACGCGGATCTTGTCGTACTGGGTCATCGAGCCAATAGGCTTGGCCAGACCCTTGCGTGCCATGAGCACACCGGTCATGAAGGTTGTAGCTACTGCGCCACAACCCACAACCATAATTCCCAGCTTTCCGTCAGCTGGTTTGACGTTCGTTTGTTTCATTAATATTTTAGTTTTTTGGAAAATGATGATTTTCTAAGTTCTTCCTCAAGCATATCTCCTCCCTTTTATGACCGGTTTGTAACCTACTATGTTCCTTTTAGGAAACCGATACCGTTAATCGAGTTTTCTCCGCAAAGTTATATGTTATTTTTCATATACAACACATTATACCACTCTTTTAACAGCATTTAAGCATCGTTTCCATCTGACCTTGATATATGTCATCGATTGACTGACAACGACATACCGGGGCGGAAATCGTCCCGGCGGTCAGCAGTCGATGCGAGGTCCATCGTCCGGCAGCAGTGTCCTGACCTCGGATGTCGGCGCATCATCATCGGCCGTGGACAGCCATAGAGATGCAAAACGGGCCGCTTCAACGTGTGAAGCAGTCCGTTTCGCGACTCCAATATTGACCAAGCGCAACGCGGAATGGCCTCTATTGGCAACATATTGGTTTTCAATAGATTACGGAAACGGCAGTGAATTGAAGATTGGATGAAATATCTCTACTGTCTTCCGCACCGTCCGCAGGCGCAAGCTCAGACTGTCTACAGTAGCCGGAACATTACTTTCGGCTGACGCTCACGGCACTGCCGCCCTGCCGTCCGACGAACTCCGGGGCATAAGCACACTGCGCCGTGCATGACCCGGAAGTGTAGTCGCCGGCACGGTCGATGAAGTAGTCGAACTCAACGACATGCGTTCCCTTTGCCATCCGGTCGAAGAAGAAAGCCGTGGAGCTCGCGCGCGGAGCGACGTAGCATCCGTCCCTGTAGCCCGAGAGCTGGGCAACGGGCTCGAGACAAGCAGCCCGCTTATCGACAATCTCAACGAAGTCGTAGTCGCGGTCGGCCTTTACGGTTATGCGAACCCTCACCCGGTCGCCGACCTTCAGCTGCGATGCAGCCATTCCGTCGTCGGCAACGATCTCCCGCTTGACGCTGATGCCACTCGAGAGGGTGCCTATTTCGGCTGCGGGCTGCAGGAACTGTGCGTAGACAGCACCCCAGCTGACACCTGCCGAGGTCTTGCTGATGTCGACAGAACCGGCTGCCGGAGCTGTGGCCTCAGTGCTTATGTCCTTCATAACGTAGCCCGTTCCGGCCTCACCCTGTGGCAGGGCGATGGCCTTTCCACCTACGCTGACCCTCGGAGCCGCTGTAGTGGCAAGGGTTGCGACTGCCGATGCCGACAGCGATCCCTCTGTTCCGACGGGAGCCATGAAGGCGTAAATAGCATTAGCCGATGCCAACGGCGACTCCCACGTCTGGGTGCGTTTCTCCTGCAGGAGCCAACGGCGCATCTCAGCTATCGTTGCCGTATCGTTAGGGCGAAGGCAGAGCCAAGCCTCGATAGCTGCCGTCTGAGTAGGAATCTTATAGTCGAACCAGCTGTAGGCTGCTTTCCGTGTGTCGAAATAGCGGCCCACAGGTTCCTTATAGACTGAGTATTCGCTGATGCTGCGCAGGTATTCGTCGGCAGTCTTGTTGCGGCCGTACATCGCGAGGATGACGGCGGCGTTGGCTTTGCCGTAGATGGTAAGCACGCGCGACTGCTTGGCGAGTTTGTCGACGATATAACGGATGTCGGCAGTGGTCCTGCGATGAGCCAGTGCAGAGGCGTAAACATAGTCGCAGAGGGCATCCGACGGCCACACTGCAATCTTCTTTGCATCGAGACGCTGCATCTCGGCCACCTCTTTCGCGGCCTCCTTGTCGAGGAACGACCACACTGTGGCTCCACGGCTACGGTCGTCGAGGAGGGCCGCGGCACTCTCCCGACCGTCGCCGCCACGGCCCGCAGCAGCGGTGATGGCATCGAGGCGGACGAGGGTCTTGGCCACAGCCACCGTCATCGGGAAGGAGCCGTACATTCCCGGCCACCACGAGAAGGATCCGTCGGGATTAATCAGATTGCGGAGCTCGCCCTTGATGGTGGCAAGACTGTTGTCGAGACTGTTCTCATCGAAGTAAGCCGCGAGCGCACGCTTGCGCGCAGCATCATCGTCGGAGGCTTTCAGCCATGGTGTCGACTCCAGACCGAGAGCCTTGAGGTCGTCGTTGAGCTTCAGACTGCTCTCGAGCGACGTTCCACCGTCGGCTGCCGCCATGCGCCACTGACTGAACACATCTTTTATATGGGCGTTGGAGCCGATAATCATCCGCGAGATGCTGTTGGCGAAGTAAGCAGTCGAGAGCGACACCGCATCCTTGTCGTTGGCGTTGGCAACATAAGGAAGGGCCTGAACCATGAGCCACGCAGGGTTGTTGGTGTATTCGAACCTTACCCTTACGTTGTCGGCACCCTTAGGAAGCAGAGTGCTTAGGGGGATATTCGTCGTCGACGGTCCCACCTGAGTGAATGGATAGGTGTTGACAACCGGCTCACGATTAGGCACAACGGCGAGATACTGCTGCTCGCCATCGGCAAATCCGTCGCCCTCGGCCGTCACCCTGACGATGAGCATGCCACCGTCGGCCACTGCCGGACACTTGTCGACGGGAATGGCAAAGACGGCTGTGGCCGTACTGCCGGAGTCGACGCTGAACTGCTGCCGCTCAGTGGTGATCACCTTCTCGGTGGCGGCGTCGAGGAGTTCCATTGTGGCTGTGCCGCCGACACTGTGGTCGGAGGTGTTGGAGATGCGGGCACTGAGCTGCGCCTTGTCGCCGACGCGCACGAAGCGCGGTGCGTTGGGCTCCACCATGACAGTCTTTGCAGCTACGACATCGGCTGTTATCATGCCGTAGTTGATGTCGGTATCGTGGGCCAGACCCATGAAGCGCCAAGTGGTGACAGCCTCAGGGAGGGTGAATTTCATCGTGATATTACCCTCGCTATCGGTGGTAAGACGCGGATAGAAGAAAGCCGTAGCGTTGAGATTCTCACGGATATACACATCCTTCATGTCTGAGGCATTGTCGTCGGCAGCATCTTTCTTGCTTACAACGGCCACCTCCATAAGCTCCGGTGCGGCCGCGGCAAAGTCGTTGGCTTTCATCCGGACATTCATCCCCGCAGCAGTCCCCATGAGCATGTTGCTCCGCGTCAGCCTATAGTTGCGGCCTGACGATGTCAGCCATCCGTCGCTGAGAGCGGCATAATAAGTGTCGTCGATGGAGCGGAACGACAAAGGGCTATCCTTCAGAAGACTGATATTGGCGTAAGAATTGACGTAGAGAGTGGGCCGCGAGACACCGAGCCACTCCGCCGACGGCAGCGACTGGCTGTAGCTGGGCTCAAAGCTCCATTCGTGTTTCAGCAGCTGGTCGAGACTCTTGTCGTAGAGCGTGGCCATGAGCTGGGCGTCGGCGGGACGTGGCTCGGCCTTCCGGCCACCGGCAGGGGCGAGCACGGTGAGCGTCCACTCCTCTTTCTGTCCGGGCAGCAGCCGGTTGCGGAACGTCTTCCACGACAGACGCAGACGGTTGTCGACGTCGGGGCGTACGATTTCAGCTCTGTGGATGTAGGTGATGCCGTCACGAACCCACGCAACGTTCATCACGAGGCCGTCGCCATAACTCTCTTTATACGTTAACTTGCGGGTAGTGAGGGCGTTACTCTGGTCGATGGCTCCCTGCTCAATGATTTCGTTGCGGGCTGAGAGAATCGTGTAGACAACATGCTGGCGGTCGTCGCTGGAGCCAAACTGCACACTGACGGGCGATCCGTCGGCGGGAAACTTCGCGGCACTCTGCCAGAACCAGTCGTGGGTGGTGACGACGGGACGCTTGTCGGTGGCCGAGAATACGACGAACGGCTTGCGCAGGGTGTCGGTGCCGCAGACAGCCGTGAGCACGTAGGCCCCCGACGCTGCTTTCCATCCGTTCTTAACACCAATGGCCACAGCCGTATTGGCCTTGGCCGTGAGCCACTTGGCGGTGGCAGCGACTTGCGACGGTTCGTCGACACGCCACATCACGTCGCCGGGAATCTCCTTTCCCGCCATATTGACGCGGCGGAAGGTGACGGTGGAGAGCGAGTCGATAAGGATTTTGTCGGGCAGGTCGCAGGTGAGAACCGTGGCGTTGGTGCCGAGCGGAAGGGTCATTTCGCCCTCGTGGCTCTCACCGCCCGCGTCGGTGACCGTGGCTCCGACGGATATATTATAATAATGGTATAGACGGCGGCCTTCTTTCATCAGGGCAGCGTCGGCATCGGGGAGAACCACCGGCACACGCAGACTGAAACTGCCGTCGGCACCGGTTCTGACAGTTCCCTGGGCGAGCGTTGTGCCGTCGGAGGTTCCGGACACCCACCGCCACCACCACGCATTGCGGCGCACAACGGTGTAAGCGACATCGGCATTCTGCACAGCCACACCCGAATAGGTGCGGGCACGGCCGCTGACGGTAATCGTGTCGCCGGCGGTGTAGGCCCCGGCATAATCGTCGAAGGTCACCTCGAAGGTGGGACGCTTGTATTCTTCCACGTTGAAATAGACAGAACCAGAGGCATCAGCGGTCTGCGCCTTTACGGAGAACTGTCCCGTGAGACCGGCGGCTGGCAGCGCAAAATCGGTCGAGGCGGTACCGAAGCGGTCGGTGGTGGCGGTGGTTGTGGCCACCTCCTTATAGTTGGCGTCGCGGAGGGTGAACGTCACACGGCGGTCGGCAGCGGCACTGCGGTGGCGCGTGGCATCGTCCTGACGATAGACGATGGCTGCGGTGTGGACAGTTTGTCCGGGGCGGTAGAGGCTGCGGTCGGTGAACATCGACATGCGCTCCGTGGCCATCGGGGTGCTCGAATTGTAGTAGTCGGAGTAGATGCCCGTGGAGGGTGCGGCCTTCTCGGCATCGGTATAGGCCCACACGTTCATGCCGCCATTCTCCTTGCGTGCGAAAATGACTTCGCCCTTGCGGTCGGTGGTGAGATTGCTGACGGTGCCCTTCTGTCCATAATTGCGGTTCTCGATGACGCGGATGTGGGCTCCGGCAAGGGGTTGACCAGTGGTGGCGTCGACAACGACGAACCGCGTCTTGCGGCCGGGGAGGCTCTCGCTGACGAAGGCCACATTGCTTACATTATATATACGGTATACGGCGTGGGGAGTAGGGGTCGATGCGTCGCAGCCGAAGGTGAACTTCATGAGCCACACTCCCACGGGAAGGACTGGGACGGTAATGCTGTCGGCAGCGGTCTCGTAGCCATGGGCGAAAGTTATTGGCTTCTCGACGGTTACGGCCGTGGAGGGAATGGCCATGGCAAGGACCTTCTTCAGTCCGGCATCGCTGGAGGCATCGAGTTGTGTGGCCCCGTCGGTGTTGAGACGGGTGAGGGTGAGGGTGAGTTTACTGATATTGCGCGAGGAGAACCGCAACGTCGAGGATTTAGCGGGAATGGCAGTCCGTGAGCCGCCAAGGGTCTGAAACTCAGCGCGCAGGAGCTGACGCTGGCCGTTGCGCACGGTGTTGATATTCTTCCACGACGGCCACCGGCTGATGACCGTCTGACCATAGTCGTATTTCGCTCCGGCATCGGCGTTCGTCGATTCGGGCATGAGCGAATAACGGCGGACAGCAGCCTCGGCGCAGACATCGACGTCGCCATACTCGGCAATGACGCTGTCGAGGGCGGCTATCGACTCACGGTCAGTCCTGCCCGTGGCGGTGGCCGACAGCAGAGCCGACAGACAAGCGGCAGCCCTGTTGCCGTGGGCCTTATAGTAGCGCACAAGCAGCGGGCTGTTGTCGGTGAGGATGCCGACGACATGGAGGAGGTCGTCGTTAAAATACTTGCTGTCGTAGCCCGACACCTGTGTCATAGCCGTCACCAACGGCTCGTAGGTTCCGGCCTTGACGGCGGCAAGGGCATCGGGATTGGCCATGGCCTTAGCCCAATAGTCGCGCTGAAGGCGTTGGCGGTCGGCACCAAGACTGTAGTTGGCGCGGTAGATATCGCCGAGGATGGCGTAATAGACTGAGCGCAGGACGGGCGACGACGTGGCTGCGGCAGCCGACGAAAGTCGCTGAATCTCAGCATGCAGCGAGTCGGGGCTGACCGTCACACGGCAGGAGCTGCGACGCATGCCGGCGGCAAGGAGCTGACCGTAGTTGCCCTCGCGGCTGGCCTTGGCCACAATCTTGTCGAGAGCCGAAATCTCGGTCTGAGGCAAGTCCTTGGCCTGGGCGTCGCCGACACTCTTCCACAGCTGGCCGTAACTCTGCGCAAAAGCCAGTGAGGGGAAGAGAACGGAAATGATGATAAACAACAATTGCTTCATATACGTTATCTTATTGTTATTCGTTGATACTCAATGGGAAATTTATTTTTATCCCAACAAAATTACAACAAAGAAATGGCACGGACAAGAAAAAATTGCCTCGCAATTGGTTAATGGTTGTTAAACCAACTTTTTGCAAGCGTTTCCTTCGCCGAATAAAAATAAATTAATACCTTTGCACTGAACCAAATTCATACCTTAGCGCATAAACCAAAAAAAACTTCATTATGAGCAACGAAAGATACGGCCACTTCGACGACCTTCACAGAGAGTACGTTATAACCAGTCCGCTGACCCCATGGCCATGGATAAACTACCTTGGCAATGAGGACTTCTTCTCACTCATCAGCAATACGGCGGGAGGATACAGCTTCTATAAGGATGCCAAATTCCGCCGTATCACACGATACCGCTACAACAACGTGCCGATGGACAACGACGGCCGGTACTTCTACATCAAGGACGGCGACACGGTGTGGAACCCGGGATTCAAGCCCTGTCGCACACCGCTCGACTTCTACGAGTGTCGCCACGGCATGAACTACACGCGCATCACCGGACAGAAAAACGGGGTGGAAGCCAGTGTGCTCTTCTTCGTGCCGCTCCACAAGTGGTGCGAGGTGCAGAAGATGACGCTGACGAACAACAGCAACGAGCAGAAAAGCCTGAGGGTGTTCTCTTTCGAGGAGTGGTGCCTATGGAACGCGGCCACCGATATGGAGAACTTCCAGCGCAACTTCTCGACGGGAGAAGTCGAGATTGAGGGCTCTACGATATACCACAAGACGGAATACCGCGAGCGCCGGAATCACTACGCTTTCTACCACGTCAACCAGCCGATAGCCGGATTCGACACCGACCGCGAGACGTTTATGGGACTATACTCGGAGAAATCGATGCCCGATGCCGTCAGAGAGGGACTCCCGCGCAACAGCCATGCCCACGGATGGAGCCCAATAGCCAGCCACTGCATCGACGTGGAGCTGAAGCCGGGCGAGAAGAAGGATATCATCTTCATCCTCGGATACGTCGAGAATGAGCAGGAAGAGAAATGGATTGACGCGGCGGACGAGAAAGCAGGACGCGGCGACGAGGCGGAGACCTACGGCGAGGACGGTCTCGACAGGGTTATAAACAAAGCCAAGGCGCATCAGCTCATAAGCGAATTAAACACCACAGAGAAAGTCGACGCGGCCTTCCGGGAGCTCGGCGAATACTGGGACCGGCTGCTCGGAATATACCACGTCAGCACTGGCAACGACAAACTCGACAGAATGGTGAACGTATGGAACCAGTACCAGTGCATGATAACATTCTGCATGAGTCGGTCGGCAAGCTTCTTCGAGAGCGGTATAGGACGGGGAATGGGATTCCGCGACTCTAATCAGGACCTCGTGGGATTCGTACATCAGATTCCTGAGAGAGCCCGCCAGAGAATTATAGACATAGCATCGACACAGTTCCCCGACGGAGGATGCTACCATCAGTACCAGCCGCTGACAAAAAGGGGAAACAACGACATCGGCGGGGGATTCAACGATGACCCATGCTGGCTCATCTTCGGAACGGTGGCATATATCAAGGAGACGGGCGACTTCTCGATTCTCGACGAAATGGTGCCCTTCGACAATAAGCCGGGGACGGAGAAAACGCTCTTTGAGCATCTCACAATATCGATGAACCACGTCATAAACAACCTCGGTCCGCACAAGCTGCCGCTCATAGGAAGAGCCGACTGGAACGACTGCATGAATCTCAACTGCTTCTCATGGGACCCCAACGAGAGTTTCCAGACGACAGAGAACAAGACGGAGGGGTCGAAAGCCGAATCGCTGATGATTGCCGGGCTCTTCGTCTGCACCGGCAACGACTATGTGGCTCTGTGCCAGGAGCTTGCGGATACAAAGCCCGACTTCAAGAGTGAGACTCTGAGCAGTTTCGACTTTTCGGCCGAGGGACAGCGCATGCAGAAAGCCGTCGACGACATGAGCGATGCCGTGAAGACGGCCGGATGGGACGGCAAATGGTTCCTCAGGGCTTACGACTTCTACGGCAAGAAGATTGGGTCGGACGAAAACCGCGAGGGAAAGATCTTCATCGAAAGCCAGGGATGGTGTACCATGGCCGGAATCGGACTCAAGGAGGGACTCTGCGACAAGGCTCTCGAATCGGTCAAGGAGCGCATGGACACACCGTTCGGCATAGTGCTGCAGAACCCTGCTTACACCCACTACTACGTGGAATACGGCGAAATATCGAGCTATCCGGAGGGATACAAGGAGAACGCGGGAATATTCTGCCACAACAACCCGTGGGTAATCATCGGAATGACGGTAGCCGGACACGGCAACGACGCATGGGAGCACTACAAGAAAATACTGCCAAGCTACGTCGAGGAGAAATACCAGAGCCTGCATAAGGTGGAGCCGTACGTCAACTGCCAGATGGTGGCCGGAAAGGACTCGCCACGGCCGGGAGAGGGAAAGAACTCATGGCTCACGGGTACTGCGGCATGGATGTGGTACACGGTGTCGGAATTCATCCTCGGCATCAAACCCGACTACCGCGGTCTGCGCATCGACCCCTGTCTGCCGTCGACAGCCCACGAATACACCGTGGAGAGGAAATTCCGCGGTGCCGACTACAAGATTCACATCACCAATCCAAATGGCACCGAGAAGGGCGTAAAGAGCATTACCGTCGACGGAAAACCGGTTGAGGGCAATCTCATCCCCGCCGCACCGGGAGAGCACATCGTTGAGGTGGTGATGTAGAACTGACGGAAAACGGAAAGGAGTAGAAAAAAGAGAATGATTCCAACGGTTGCTACATTAATAATCGTCGCGGCGATCATCGTAGTGGCAATAGTCCACAGCATACGCACCAGAGACTACGAGCCCGAGAAAAAGCCCGTTGCCGACGAGCGTATGACCGTGGAGGAGGCCGGAGAGCTGTACTCCGACGGTGAGCTCACGACGAAAGCCGGATACCTGCACTACACGCTCACGGAGGCTTATGAGGCCGGCGACGGCACCACGGGGCCTTTCGTGGGATATGTGAGGCCCGATGCCCAACACGACGGTACACTGCTCATCTACGACAGTAACGACGATATAAGAGGAAAGGTGAAGGCACAGAGCGAATACTACGCCGCGCTGCTCAACCGGAGGCATGCCAACTGCTATGGATTCGTGGCGAAAGGCGACTCCGACGGCTGCCACGGCGAGGTGTGCCTCAGAAAGATATAATAATAAACAGAAAACAGAATGCGAAATACATTTGGCAACATATTCCGGCTGACAACATTCGGCGAAAGCCACGGCGAGGCCGTTGGCGGTGTCGTCGACGGAATGCCGGCGGGAATAGACATCGACGTCAATTTCATTCAGACCGAGCTCGACAGGCGCCGGCCGGGGCAAAGCAGGATAACGACGGGACGAAAGGAACCCGACAGAATAGAAATCCTCAGTGGGGTCTTCGAGGGAAAATCGACGGGGACACCGATAGGATTCATCGTCCGCAACACCAACCAGCACAGTCAGGACTACGAGAACCTGCGCTGTCTCTTCCGCCCGTCGCACGCCGACTACACCTACTACAGCAAGTACGGCATACGCGACCACAGAGGCGGCGGACGGTCGTCGGCACGCGTGACGATAGCGAGAGTGGTGGGAGGAGCGCTGGCAAAACTCGCCCTGAAGAAGCTGAATATAGCCATCACGGCCTACACCGAGCAGGTGGGACCGCTGACGGTGGGCCGCGAATACCGCAGTCTCGACCTCACGAAAACGGAAACAAACATCGTCAGATGTCCCGACAGCACGAAGGCAAAGGAGATGGAGGATCTCATAGCGAAGGTGAAGGCTGAGGGCGACACCATCGGCGGCATCGTGGCTTGCGTCGTAAAGGGATGTCCCGTGGGGCTCGGCGAACCGGAATTCGGGAAACTGCACGCGCAGCTCGGGGCGGCAATGCTCGGAATAAACGCCGTGAAGGGTTTCGAATATGGCGACGGATTCAATATGGCCGGAAAGAGGGGCTCGGAGGTGAACGACATCTTCGTGGCCACGGCTGACGGCGAAGGACAACCGAAAATAACAACCAAGACAAATCACAGCGGCGGCATTCAGGGCGGACTGAGCAACGGTGAGGACATCTTCTTCCGAGTGGCGTTCAAGCCCGTGGCTACAATCCTGCGCGAACAGCCCACCGTCGATCTCGAGGGCAATCCCACAATAATGAAAGCACGGGGCCGCCACGATCCATGCGTGGTGCCCAGAGCAGTACCGATAGTCGAGGCTATGGCCGCTATGGTCATACTCGACAATTATCTCATGAATAAAACCGTGAGACTATAATCCGTGAATGATAAGAGCTGATGGGTGATGATAATTGGCCTGGTGACGGGCAATGCCGATTATCCTGCTGACGAGCAATGCCGGTTAATAAGCATTACGGCCGCAGACTTGTTAACAAGACCTGCGGCCGTAGTAGGACCGGTAGCCATAGCCACCCCGCTCTTATCTCACTACACCGATAATCTCCGACAGACTCTTACATCCGTGACGGTCAAGCCAAGTGCTGATACCGTCACGGATTTTTATTGTAGCAGTAGGATCAATGAAATTGGCCGTACCAACCTCAATAGCCGTAGCACCGGCCATGAAAAACTCTATAGCATCCTCAGCCGTCATGATACCGCCAAGGCCTACCACGGGAATATTCACGGCATGGGCCACATCGTAGACCATACGGACGGCAACGGGTTTCACGGCGGGACCACTCAGGCCACCGGTGCGGATGCTCAGCTTGGGACAGCGGTGCTCAATGTCGATGGCCATACCCATAAGAGTGTTGATGAGCGATACGGCGTCGGCGCCCTCAGCCTCACAAGCCTTGGCAATGGAGCTGACATCGGTGACATTGGGCGAGAGCTTCACAATCATCGTCTTATGGTAGGCAGCACGGACGGCACGGACAACGCTCGACGCACCCTCACAGGTCACACCGAAAGCCATTCCACCATCCTTAACATTCGGACAGCTGATGTTCACCTCGATGGCAGGAATACGGTCCAGAGCGTCAATGCGGCGGGCACACTCGGCATAATCGGCTGGACTGCTGCCACTGACGTTAACAATCATGTTCGTGTCGATGTCCTTAATCTGAGGATAGATATTCTTAACGAAATAGTCGACGCCCTTATTCTGCAAACCCACACAGTTGAGCATGCCCTGGGCCGTCTCGGCCATTCGCGGATAGTCGTTGCCCTCGCGGGGATGGAGGGTGGTGCCCTTGACGATGATGCCACCAATACCGTCGAGAGGAACAAGGTCGGCGAACTCTAAGCCATAACCAAATGTGCCGCTGGCCGTCATCACCGGATTCTTAAGTCGGAGGTTATTTATCTTTACATTTAAATCAGCCATAATACAGAAAATAATTTTACAATGTTTCTACCATAACAGTTTCTGAATGTCGAACACTGGACCGTCCTGGCATACCCGCAGATTGCCTTCGGTGGTCTTCTCCACACAGCAGAGGCAGGCACCCAGACCGCAGGCCATCATGTTCTCCAACGATGCCTCACAGGCGGTGCCGGTCTTGCGGGCGTAAGCAGCCACAGCTTTCATCATCGGGGTGGGACCGCACATCGAAATGCGGGTGAACACCTCACGGCTCAAAACGGAGTGATTGGTAACAAAGCCACGCTCACCGGCACTGCCGTCCTCAGTGGTTACATAGACGTTGCCCAAGTCCTTGAACAAATCGAGTTCCAAGAGGTCAGATGCCGTGCGGGCACCAAGGAGGAACGACACGCGGGCACCACGATCCTTGGCTTCACGACCGAAGAAAAGCAACGGCGCTATGCCCACACCGCCGCCGACAAGCAGCAGACTCTCGTCTGACGAGCTGGGAAGGGTAAAACCATTACCCAATGGAAGAAGACAGTTGACAACATCGCCGCTGCCCAATCCCGCCAATGTACGGGTGCCGTCGCCCACAAGAGCCACAAGGAGCCACAGCTCGTTGCGCGAGCGGTCAACATAGTTGATGGAGATTGGACGGCGAAGGAATGTCGACGGCGAATGGTCGATGCGCACCTCCACAAACTGACCCGGAATCATCTCTGGCAAAGCAGCCGGGGAAGTAAGCTTGAGGAGAATGTGGCGGTCACTCAATCGCTCATTTGAGACAACCGTCAGATCGAGAAGATACTTTTTCATTTTCAACTTAAATATCTGTTATGAAATACCTTAAATATCTGTTTTTAATTCCCAGAATTCAATTATCAGATACCGGATTATCTGTCTGCGAGATACCGGATTATCTGTCTTCGAATTCCGATGCAAAAATAATCATTTTTTTCCGATTACGTTAATCTTTCCTCTTAATCTTCGCTCCAGCACGCTTATGCTTCTTTAGTTTCTATGGCTGTCTATCGCTTCCTATGATTGCCTATAGCTCCCTATGATTGCCTATAGCCGCCTATATCTCCCTATGATTTGCCTATCGCCCCATATATCTCACTATCGTTCCCTATGATTGCCTATTCCGCCTATATCTCCCTATCGCCCCCTATTATTGCCTATCGCCCCCTATATCTCCCTATCACCCCCTATGGTTGCCTATCGCTCCCATGTTTTCTATGATTGTCGTAGCGGTCGGACCGCCCGTGAAAAAAGTTGTAGCGAAGATTCCTCTTCCATGCGCAAAGGTAGCAAACAAAATCCCCGATTCCAAATTTTGGCTTTTTATTGCTGTTAAAATCTGTTAACCACAACCCATAAACATCACTTTTCCATATTTATCGTTTAAGCGGGGCATGTTTATCGCATATAAGGCGCATAAATATCACTTCTGCTATTTCAAACAATCGGGCAGGAGGTAACCACTAATCATAGGGCCCTCGGCTTTAGCTGTAGCCTTCCCACCATGAGGGCGACTTAGAGACTTACACCCATTAGGACATGCCCTTTGCCGGGCAAACAGCGAAACCACCACCCTAATTCAGGGTAGCGGTTCCGACCATAAAAGCAAAACAACTTTAGTCAACGGGCAGGAGCAAACAGGATACCTATAAACGAGTTGCGAGGCACCACTAATTGCTAAGTGGAGAAAGGTCATTACTAATCGGCTCCGTCTCTTGCGTCGCGGTGTCGCGGTGTCGCGGTGTCGCGTAAGGCCGTTTCCGTCATGAAACAGAAAGAAATTGCTAAGTGGAGAAAGATCATTACTAATTGGCTCCGCCACTTGCGTCGCGATGTCGCGGTGTCGCGGTGTCGCGTAAGGCCGTTTCCGTCACGAAACAGAAAGAAAGCCGAAAATGAGACTATAGAGTAAAGATATATTATATTATTATATAGTAAATATTAATTAATATATTAATATTTAGGCTATTACAATAAAAATATCAAATTCTTATTTATTTACATTCTGCATTTTACCTCCATGCAATAGGTATAAACGCGACACCGCGACATCGCGACATCGCGACACTTATCATATAACCCATCAATAAGGTTTCATTGCTAATTGAGAACAGATAGTTGTCTCAGGAGCGCCACACCGCCACACCGCCACGTTTATAGGTATCTTACATACCATCCAAAGGGCTGAAAATGAGACTATAGAATGAAATATATTTATATTATAATATACTATAATATTATTTAATATATTAACTATCAATATATTATATCACTATATATATTTTCTTTTTTAATTACGTTTTTGTTCTTCCACATATCAGATACCTATAAACGTGGCGGTGTGGCGGCGTGGCGGTGTGGCACTTGCGTAACAACGTAACACCGTAACATAAGGTGCATTCTGACTTGCGGCACGAAAAAAGGCCAAAATGAGACTATAGAATGAAATATATTTATATTATAATATACTATAATATTATTTAATATATTAATTATCAATATATTATATTAAGATTAATAATTTCTTCTTTGTTTACATTTATCATTTAGCCGACATCGGAATACACCTTATGTTACGGTGTTACGGTGTTATGCTGTTACGTTCATTGCTGATTGGTTTCGCCACTTGCGCCACAACGCCACAACGCCACACCGCCACATAAGGTGCATTCTGCGCACGAGGGGGATGGAAAAAGGCATAGTAAGAGGGATAACTTTCTATCGTCTCGAAAATATGGATCCTCTAAAACAGAGCCAACCAATAAAGGATGTCGCGACTCGCGACTCCATGCTTTGCCTCAGGTACCCCCGCAAATCACCGTAAACTTAAAACAGTAATGGGTCGGGCAAATAGCCGACGCCTTTGATCTCGATAAAATCTCAACACATAATCATCAATAGAGCCATTCCATAACAATGAAGACCAACCCCTAACCATCATAGAAATCATTTCATAGGGACGAAAAATCCACCGCATAACCATCAAGGGAGCCGACGAATAACGATGAAAGCCTCACCGCATAACCATCAAGGGAGCAAACGAATAACGATGAAAGCCTCATCGCATAACCATAAAGGGAGCCGTCGAATAACGATGAAAGCCTCATCGCATAACCATCAAGGGAGCCGTCGAAAACGATGAAAGCCTCATCGCATAACCATCAAGGGAGCCGTCGAATAACGATGAAAGCCTCACCAACTAACCATCACTGGGAGCCATTCGTAGGACAACGAAAGATTGACAGCCCAACCATCACTGAGACCATATCATAGATGCTAAAGCCTCAAAACGGGTTACTTCTTGGGGACGAACGTCTCGCATGTCTGGTCATCATAGATAACTAAAATCTGCTGCACAGACCGACGAATATTGTTAATATATTTCGTAGTAACTATATTCGGATTCTGAGCCCCATTCTGGCCGTATCGACTCTCTGCAGTAGCTGGTTGCTGACCACGAGCGGAAGAACCTGTAGAGGTCGGAGAGGCAGACCGCAATGCCGACGGAGCAGCGGCCGGCGAAGGTGACGAACCGGAATCAGCAGAAGGAGCATCACCAGTCGACTCCGATGAAGGCGAAGAAGAGTAGGAGGGATCATTAGCATCGCCAAAATCGATGAAGGCCTCACCCTGATTCTTAACCGGAGCCGTCGATGAACCCATATCATTGAACATCGGACCCACGCCGTCGATGAGCCAACTGTAGTTAAGAGTAGGGTATTTATCCTTTATGGCCTTGATGGTATTCAGGGTGACCTTAGTGCGCTTAGAGAAGATGCTACTAAGGGTAGCCGACGAAATTCCTAAAAAATCAGCGAAGACCTGCTGGTTCATGTGCTGACTCTCCATAAGCTCTTTTATACGTTCTTCCATTGCTTCTATGACTGAAAATGGTTCACAAAACCGATTATACTATGATTTTACAAAGGTAAAGAGAATATTTTAGAGTACAAAATAAAATGAGAAGAAATTTAGAATTTAAGAAATTAAATATCAAAAGCAAGATTGTTACATATCTAAATCGCAGAGTGAGCAATTTAGATTTATAACTACAAACCTAAATTAGCATAATAAAGCCTTTACAAAGGGTTTTTAAAGCGGATTTTTCCAATAAACTGGGTATCTTTAGGTATTTACACGCATACAAGCCGATTATCGGGGCAAATATACGCTTTTAACATATAAAGGACTCTAAACCCAACTAATAATTTTGCATAAAATCTAATAAAAGGTTGGTTACCAACTATTTAATAGGGAATAAACGGCACGTATAAATATACAAAGACATATTCTATATGTTAACATTTATATTTTGATTTCGTAATTTACAAGTCTATGTGCAGTTTGTAAATCACAACATTAAGGTTTACAATACTAAATAATAGGATACCGATTTACCTTTTTACAACTCTAAATTAGAATCTTAAATGAAAACATTTGTGAAATGTAAATATCAGGTCCTAAAATTCAAGCGCTTTTATCATTTCTCGCTTATTCTGAGCGACGGCCCACGGAGCCTTCAAATACGCGATTTTCGGGCTATGTAAAAATGGATTAACCCCACTAAAAAACAGCGAGTTAACCCCAAAAATCCATGTCACGGAAAGCCGAAAAAGAGGTTGAAAGAGACTCAAAAACGGCAAAAATCCGACCGAAAGTGAACTTTTTTCTGATGTTCTACTGCTGTTTTCGGGTGAGATTCAGTGATTGTGAGATGGCGAAACCAGCGTTTCAGACTCTTATCGGATGGGAAATTCAGTCGGTTCAGCCACATGCCCCTCCAATCAGAAAATCCCGATTCACTGTCAGAGCCCTCCCCCGAACTCCAAACAACAGGAATTGACAGGACGGGAATGAGGGTGCCGAAGCCCCTTTTGCCGGAGTATCGGGAACATAAAGCAAGAGCTGCGGGGAGGCAGACAGGGTATCGGGAACATAAAGCAAGAGCTGCGGGGAGGCAGACGAGAGCACCAGAGCTAAGCTGAATAGCTATCGGAGCCGAACGAGACCGCGGGGAACGAGCAGCAGAAGTAACGGAAGCTAAACGAAAATGCCGAGAGACTGGAGTGCTGCCGTGGCCGAGTGGAACACTATGGCCGAGACGGCAGCTGTTAATGAAGGATGAAAAAGAGATTAAGATATCGGTCTACAATGGCAATACCTATGTAGGTGATGCCTATGTAGATGATGCTTATTATGTAGCCAATACCTTATTGACGATTCCTTTGTAGACCGGGCGGCAGCTGTTAATGGAGGATGAAGAAGAGGAGTTCCTTCATAAGATCGCCAGCACTGGTATCGGGGTTTTCTATTCCCTTGCTCTTTGCGTCGATCTCGCGAATCTTCGAGATGATGTCCATTGTCTTCCGTGCCGAGTAGTTTCTCTTTCCGGTGACATAGTCGCGGGCTCCCCACGGCGACCTCATATCCAATGCTTTTGCGATGTCACCCTCCGTTCTGTTTTGCGGAGAATAGTAGACAATCATCAAATTCTGGAAGAAATTGAAGATCATCGGGAGGAATGAATATATGGAGCCAGCTTTGGGGTTTGTGTCAAAATATTTGATAATCTGATTTGCCTTGAAAACATTCTTCTGCACGATGGCATCACGCAGCTCGAAGGAGTTGAAATCCTTGCTCACCCCTATCTCCCTCTCGACGATATCCGGTGTCACCCTCTTGTCGTCGTTTGGCAGACTGATGATGACCTTGTCGAGTTCGGAAGTCATTCGGTTGAGGTCGGCGCCAATATGCTCGGCGATCATCTGAGCCGACTTTTGGTCGATGCTCACATTTTTCTTTTTCAGGTAGTCGGCGATGAAAGCCGGCAGCTGATAGTCGCGCAGTTTCTTACTTTCGAACACCACCCCCGTAGCCTGAGCCAATGCGATGACCTTTTTACGTGCGTCAATTTTGCCGTTTTTGTAACACCATACAAGGATGGTTGATTTTACGGGATTTTTGAGATACTTTTCGAGCGGCTCCAATTGTCTCAGAGCTTGTGCCTCCTTGACGATAATCACCTGCCTCTCGGCCATCATCGGAAACTGATGAGCCTGGTCGACGATTTTCATCGTTGTCGTGTCGGCACCATATATAACAGTCTGGTTGAAATCGCGCTCTTCAGGGCGGAGTGCATTGTCGGCGATGTAGTCGGCAATTTTATCGATATAGTACGACTCCTCCCCCATAAGGATATATACGGGAGCGAATTTTCCGGCCTTGAGGTCCGACATTATTTGCTGGTATGTTGGTCCGCTTTTTGTTGGCATATCTCAAAATAATTATTATCTTTGCAGAATCTAATGATTTGCAAAGATAATACAAAAGAAGATGAAAACAAAATGTTTTCCGTCGAAAAGTCAGAAAGTCAATGTTCAAAGTTCAGCGTCTCAATCTCCCACCTTATAATATAAGCATCCGTCAGCACGGCGGCCGCGACCAGATTTTCGATGTTCTGCGCCGGAAGTTTGTGGCTCTTACTCCTGAGGAGTGGGTGCGCCAACATTTCATCCATTTCCTTGCCGACCATAAGGGCTACCCTGCGTCGCTGCTTGCCAACGAGGTGCAGCTCCGCGTTGGCGACAAGACGGTGAGAGCCGACAGCGTGCTGTACGACACCAGTCTCCGGCCGCTGATGATCGTCGAGTATAAAGCCCCGTCGATAGCCCTCACGCAGAAGGTTTTCGACCAGATTTCGGTTTACAATCTCCTGCTCCACGTCGACTATCTCGTTGTCAGCAACGGGCTCGAGACCTACTGCTGTAAGATGGATTATGACAATCAAAAATATTTATTCTTGCAGGACATTCCTGATTACGAAAACTTATGACAATTGCGGTACCGCATCCCGCTGTTTTCCATCCACGGAATGGCTCCGCTCGACGGTAAATCGGCAGTGAATCATAGTGGCGGAGGCTCCTTCTGTACCACTAACAAAAGCCCATCAATCATGGATCAGCCACGACTGCGGAACCACATTATTTAATGAACAGAACTCAATGACGACGGTGCCAATTTTGGCACACTATTTGATGATTAATACGCAACGATAATATCGACAACGGAACAGTAACAGATAACGATTACGACTATGGCAATAGCGAAATGGATAGGTGGTTTCCTTGGCTGGATTACCACGGGGAGCATGTTAGGAGGTCTCCTTGGTTTCTTCATCGGCAGCATGCTCGACAGTGCTTCCGGTGCAAATTCAGATCAGCAAAGAGGGAACAACGGTAGCGACTATGGCGGCTATGGAAGCGGTCAAGGCTACGGCGGCTATAGCGGAAGCTACAGAAGCGATGGGAGCCGCAGCGGCTACAGCGGAAGCTACCGTAGCAGGGGAAATCGCAGCAGCGACCGATTCAGCAGCGGGTTTAGCGGCGGCTACAGCTCTGATGATGAATTCCGCACCCGTCAGGGCAACCGCAACTCGTTTCTCATCTCGATGCTGGTCCTGGCCAGCTATATCATCAAGGCCGACGGCAGGATAATGCACTCCGAAATGGAGTTCGTGCGCCAGTTTCTCCGTCAGAATTTCGGCAGTGAGGCTGTGGATCAGGGCAACGAGATTCTTCTGAAATTATTTGACGAACAGAAACATCTATCACCATCACAAATCAAGGAGGCCATCCGCAAGGCATGCGTCGACATGAACCTCCACATGAACTACTCCACGCGTCTGCAACTCCTTAATTTCCTTGTGCTCATAGCTCTTGCCGACGGCACCCTCTCGCCGGAGGAGGTGACGGCAATACGCGAGGTGGGCATCTATCTCAACATCAGCCGGGAAGACATCGACTCGATGCTCCACCTTAATAAAACCGTTGGCGACGAAGCGAGTCTCGACGATGCCTATAAGGTGCTCGGTGTCAGCCCCGATGCCACCGATGCAGAGGTCAAGGCTGCCTACCGCCGTATGGCTCTGAAGAATCATCCCGACCGTGTGGAGGCCCTCGGCGACGACATCCGCAAAGCTGCCGAGAAGAAATTCCAGGAGATCAATGCCGCCAAGGAGCTTATCTGGAAAGCGCGGGGGCTGTAATGCTATTCACCCATCACTGTCCTCAGTTGGATTCACTTATAAACGGGTCTCTCCTCTTCTCCATCTGCTGAAGGTTATCCACCTTTTTAGCAGCATTGAGGATTGAGAATAATAGCTGAAAAAACAGAACAAAATACTCCGCAATTGTTATTTCGTTGCAAAGTTACACAATATTTTATCCGATTCCAAATTTTAGGGGTATAGAAAGGAGGGTAGAAAGGAGGGTAGTGCGGAATTTTCGTTGATCGCGGACAGCCAATATCGAGCGCAGCGACCGCAGTCTGGGGTAGAACGTAGACGCAAGACATCCACGACCAGCCTCGGAGAGGTTGAATAGCGGTACGCGCGGAGCACATGCACAGCCGATAAATCCTGTGGGTGGAGAAGAATACCACACTTTCTACAAAAACAAATAAAACCCTTGCGCTTGCAAGGGCTTCGCCCTTTGGTGCCTCGCCGTCACCGTCTTGCCCGAAGCAAGCTTCGGCAGGCCGATGCGGCTCGTCGCCAGCCTTCGTTCCTCGGGCTTGCATCACAGCAAGAAAAACCCCGCTCGTTCCTCGCTGAAAAACAGGCTGACGCGTTGACAGACTATAGTCAAACGGGTACTTGGCCACTACTACCACCAAGGCATGCCACTGTCTTAAAATTGTTTTCCAGCGAGGAACGAGCGGGGTTTTTCTTGGTGTCAGCAGCATCATCCGACGGAGGAGGATTTGACGTTGACCGGCTGATGGCGGTCAGAGGCGAGACCTCTCGCAAGCCACCACCCGGCAACAGCAAAGGGCTTTGGCCCTTGACGCTGGCACAAAGGTTTTTTAAGGTTTTGGTAAAAAACTAAAACCACAGGGTTTATCCACTGCGCCGGAACACATGCACTTTTGCGCACTCCGTGCTATTGTGCGTCTTCGAGGCACTGATTGTATGGCTGTCGGCATATATATTCCCCGGACTGCACTCGCTATCGCTCGCTTAGTCCGGGGTTATTGACGATTCAGCCCCGCTGGGGCTGGTAGTGGCAAAGGGCAAGTCTTTCGTGGCCGTAGGATGGGGATAAGCCCCACCCCATTGGATTGGCGTGGCACAATGCCGACATTATGCTGCAACCGCACTATGCAGCTGATAATGTGGTTGTTGGCAAATAATCACGATTCCTTTCCTTTGCATCTGACAATGTGGTTGCTGGCAAATAATCATGATTCCTTTACAGTTGATAATGTGGTTGTCGGCAAATAATCATGATTCCTTTATAAGGTGACCGTCCGCAAATGACATTAGCGTTATAGTGCGGATGAAAGTTAAAACATTGATAGTTAATATATTGCATAAAAACAGTAGGGGGCGGAGCTCATCCCTGCCCTATCAGCAGCGAGACATTTGTATTGAATCTTGTTCGCTGCTGGTAGGACGGGGATAAACCCCGCCCCTACGGTGGCCGAATGCCGCGATGACGGTGGCCGAATGTCGCAATGACGGTGGCCGAATGCCGCGGTGACGGTGGCCGAATGCCGCGGTGACGGTGGCCGAATGCAGCAATGACGGTGGCCGAATGCCGCAATGACGGTGGCCGAATGCCGCAATGACGGTGGCCGAATGCCGCGGTGACGGTGGCCGAATGCCGCGATGACGGTGGCCGAATGCCGCGGTGACGGTGGCCGAATGCCGCAATGACGGTGGCCGAATGCCGCAATGACGGTGGCCGAATGCCGCAGTGACGGTGGCCGAATGCAGCAGTGACGGTGGCCGAATGCCGCAATGACGGTGGCCGAATGCAGCGGTGACGGTGGCCGAATGCAGCAGTGACGGTGGCCGAGTGCCGCGATGACGGTGGCCAAATGCCGCGATGACGATGGCCGAATGCCGCGATGATCAAATGATGCAAGCATCTAAGTATCAATTGCTTGCATGACAATTACAATCGCTTGAGGAACATCATTGTTTCAGTTTTCCCCCACTACGACCGTGTGGCGATTATTCCTCTTCGGTTTTCTTTCTGCGTGTAGTACGACGGCGCTTTGGCTTTTCCTCGGTCTCGACTTTCACTCCGGCGAGTTCCGGATCGATGAGGATACGTCCGCAGTATTCGCAGACGATGATCTTCTTGTGCATCTTGATGTCGAGTTGGCGCTGTGGCGGAATCTTGTTAAAGCAACCACCACAGGCGTCACGCTGCACGTAGACGATTCCCAGACCGTTGTGTGCACCTTTACGTATGCGCAGGAAAGACTCGAGCAGGCGCGGTTCTATGCGCTCCTCGATGGCCTTTGCCTTCTCCTTGAGCTGTGCCTCCTCCTCGCGTGTCTCCTGGAGGATGCGGTCGAGCTCCTCGCGCTTGTCGTCGAGAGCCTTCTTGTGGTCCTCGATGTCGGCCTGAGTCTGCTCGAGCTCCTTGCGGTGGCTTTCAACCTTGTCGTTGGCCTCACGGATCTTCTTGTTGCAGAGCTCAATTTCAAGGGTCTGGAACTCAATTTCCTTACTCAGGGTGTCATATTCGCGGTTGTTCTTCACGTCGTCGAGCTGAGCCTTGTAGCGCTCCACGCTTGCCTGAGCCTCGCTGATCTCGCTCTGCTTCTGTGCGACAGCATCCTGGAGTTCCTTTGTCTCGTTCTCGATTCTCTCCACACGTGTGTTGAGTCCTGCGAGCTCATCCTCGAGGTCCTGCACCTCGTTAGGCAGCTCACCGCGCAGAGCACGGTTCTCGTCGATAGCCGAGAGAGTTGTCTGTAGCTGATAGAGGAGTTTCAGTTTCTCCTCAACGGATAATTCTTTTACGTCTTTCTTAGTCATATCTGTTGTTTGCTAATTGTTATTCAAAATGAAAAATTTATGTCGGAACTATGCACTAAAGGCTTATAGCTCAACGATTTTCATCGCCGCATGCTATTCTCAGAGATACAGTATCGGATTAGTGTTGACGGTTGTGAACTGTGTTTTCACTCCGGGGCATTTCTCCTCGATAATCTCCTTGAAGATTTCGGCTGTAAACTGCTCGCTCTGGTAGTGGCCGATGACGCAAATTTGTATTTGCTGTTCGTGGCCGAAGAACTCGTGATAGTGCATCTCACCGGTGACGAATGCGTCGGCACCCTCAGCAATGGCTTTGTCGAGGAGGAACGATCCTGCCCCACCGCACAGGGCCACGCGCTTTATCTGTCGGCGCAGCAGTTGGTTGGCCTGCACACACTCCACCCCGAACGTGCGCTTAAGGTTTATGATGAAGTCGTCGGCAGCCTGAGGCTCAGCGAGTGTCCCCACTACTCCTTCACCGCCATTGACCTGCTGTCCGCCGGGGGCAGCGGCCGTCTGTCGGTGTCCGAAGAATGCCACATCGTCAAGTCCCATCTTCCGGGCTATTCTGAAGTTCACCCCACCCTCAGCAGCATCCATATTCGTATGCATCGAGATAATGGCTATGTCGCTCTTTATCGCCTTGCTCACCACGCGCTGCACGTAGTCGTCGCCGGTGATATGGGCGAGGCGGTGGAAGATGAGCGGATGGTGGCTGACGATGAGGTTGAAGCCCAGAGCGATGGCCTCATCGACCACAGCCTCGGTGACGTCCAGACACAACAATGCCCCTGATACTTCCGCATCTGTTAATCCTATCTGCAAGCCGGCATTATCATAGTCTTCCTGCAGGGGCAGAGGCGCAAATTGTTCAAGGGCACATAATACTTCCTTTATTTTCACGCTAAATATGTATTTTAGTATGCAAAGATACAGATAAAAAGACATTATCGGTCAAGACACGCCATTACTTTAACTATTTTTAAGCCTTTTTACTTTCGTTCGCCCCCGACTATCCCTAAGTTTAACGATTCATTCCGAAGGTGCTTGCCATGAAATTCACCCAACTTCTTGCTAAATTCCGCAGTTGCAGGAATTAATCTATATGACGGCGGTTCATAATGCATCTTTATCACACGGAAAGGGCACCGCAACAATAAAACGACATAGAAATATTTTAACACGATTCTAAGACATATCGTTTCAGCTTGCGAAACGGTCCGTTTCAGCTCGCGAAACGGACCGTTTTGCGTCCTAAAACGGACCGTTTTGCAACGCCAAATGGCATGTATCAGTAACTCATTGAGAATCAATGCTATACAAAGACAGAAAGAAATACGGCGAGATGCGAATTACTTTTACATTCTGTTATCATCATTCTCCTCTCGCCACGCGCTTATAGCTTTCCTCACAATCGAAAGAAAGTCCATGCCATCGCCGACAACTTGTATTCCGACCACAGCACCGGGGTAAGCCGACGGGCTCTTGGCTATCGGCAAAAAGAAAAGGGACTGGAACCCCGCAACGGAATTCCAGTCCCCAAATTATGTTAATTACTACAGCTTGAAATCGTGTGCTCGAAACGATTTTCCGGTTCTTTCCTCCTTACACTGGGACGTTCACGCGACCGATGTTATACATCCGCAGAACGTTCACACAATAGTGATTCAGTTTCTTGCTGGCAAACAGCTTCTTAATACTCTTCTTCATAATAATTCCCTTTCTTTTTAGTTTATACCAAGTTTTCTTGTCGCGACCCTCAGGCTCCGGCGCGGGTCGACTGCTGTCTTTCCCGTCGTCTGCCTTGTGGGCCTATCTATGGTCCGACGACCATATTGTTGTTTTTATACCAAGTACTTCACTTTTTACGGGTGCAAAGGTAGTGCCATTTGGCGGAGCTGACAAGCAGAGCGACGGAAAAGCGACGGTGTGCTGCGGTTTTATTGACCTCGGTCAGTGGGGTTGACGAAAATCAATGACGGAAAATGATATATATCAAGTCATAGGGATGCAAAAAATGTCAGTCTGCATTCGGTGGGTATCCATTTTTTTACTACCTTTGTGGGCACAACATTACTTATCGAAAACTATCTGTCATCATGATGAACAAGAACAAACAATGCGACTTCCGGCTGCCAGCAGAGTGGGAAGAGCAAAGCGGAATAATGATAGCGTGGCCCCACGAGGGCACCGACTGGGCACCATATCTCGAAGAAATTGAGCAAACCTACACAGAGCTCGTCGATGCCATCACGCAGTATGAGTATGTCTTGCTCCTGGCCCGCGACCCCGATGACGTGAAAGCCAAACTGCGTAAGCGCCTCAAGCACTTGCAGATGCGCCGTATAATCTTCCGGCAGATGGAATTCAACGATACCTGGACGCGCGACTACGGTCCTATAACCCTCTGCTCACATCATCAGACGCGTGGATTCTTCGTACCCAATCACATGCTCGACTTTAAGTTCAACGGGTGGGGCGAGAAGTTCAAGGCCGACCTCGACGATGCCGTCAACGTCCGACTCTATTATTCCGGAATCTTTTACGGTGCCCTGGAGAATCATTCCGACTTCGTTTTTGAGGGAGGAGCCATCGACACCGACGGTCAGGGCACTATCTTCCTCACGCGCCACAGCCAGACGGCTCCCCACCGCAACCAGCCGCTGACCGAGACAGAAATTGACAGCCGACTGCGCTCTATCTTCGATTTTGCCGACAGAATTGTGTGGATTGAGCATGGAGAGCTCATCGGCGACGACACCGACGGCCACATCGATACTCTCGTGCGTTGCGCTCCCAACAACACGCTGCTCTACGCCGGTACCGACGACGAGAGCGACCCACAGTATGGCGAGCTGAAGCTCATGGAGGAACAACTGAAGGACCTGCGCACCGCCGACGGCCGACTGTATAATATAATGAGGCTCACCCTACCCGACCCCGTCTACTACGATGGTGAGCGGCTGCCGGCAACCTACGCTAACTTCCTGGTTATCAACGGAGCGGTGATCGTTCCCACCTACGGACAACCCGACCGCGACCGTGAGGCCATGGACATCATCGGCAGCGCATTCCCCGACCGCAACGTCATCGGCATCAACTCGCTCGTGACCGTACGTCAGCATGGCAGCTTCCACTGTCTGACAATGCAACTGCCAAAGGGATTGCTCATCACCGAAAACAGCTACATGTTTACATAACGTCACCGACTATCGAGAGACTATATGTCGAATGGCACATAGAACTGTAACTCCCGAGGTCTCAGTACGTTATACTGATGAATCTGTTGATTGTTAGTGTAATAATGCTGCTCACAGGTCTTTGTACCGAGCACATTATTCAGCAACAGTCCTGCCTCGTAAGTCTTCTGACGATATAAGGTGGGAGCGTTCATGATATTCCTTCCCATGCAGCATGCAAGAAAAGAAACAAAAGACGTAACTTTGCAAATAATAGTAAAAACAGAGAAAAATGAAGATAGGAATCATCCAACAACACAATACACCTGACGTAGCCGACAACAAAGCGCGGCTCCGCGAAAAAATCGACAAGCTCGCTGCCGACGGCGCGAATCTCATTGTGCTCCAGGAGCTTCACAACACAATATATTTCTGTCAGACAGAGAATGTTGACAAGTTCGACCTCGGCGAAACGATTCCCGGTCCGTCGACCGATTTCTATGGTGCGGCAGCACGCGACAACGGCATCGTCCTGGTGGCATCGCTCTTCGAGAAACGTTCCGCCGGTCTGTACCACAACACAGCCGTAGTCTTCGACAGCGACGGATCGATAGCTGGCAAATACCGTAAGATGCATATCCCCGACGACCCCGGCTACTACGAGAAGTTCTATTTCACCCCCGGCGACCTTGGTTTCCACCCTATCGACACCAGCGTGGGGCGCTTGGGAGTGCTCGTCTGCTGGGATCAGTGGTATCCTGAGGCAGCGCGGCTGATGGCTCTTCAAGGAGCCGAGCTGCTCATCTATCCCACGGCCATCGGCTACGACGCCCAGGATACTGCCGACGAGCAGCAACGCCAGCGCGAAGCGTGGCAGACGGTTATGCGCGGCCATGCCGTGGCCAACGGACTGCCCGTGGTGGCGGTCAACAGAGTGGGATGGGAGGAGGACGATGGCAGCCGCTGCCAGTTCTGGGGCACGAGTTTCGTCTGCGGTCCGCAGGGCGAATATCTCTTCAAAGCCCCTGAGGATGAGGAGTCTACAGCCATCATTGATGTCGATATGGAGCGTTGCGAGCAGGTGCGCCGTTGGTGGCCGTTCCTCCGCGACCGCCGCATCGAGAGCTATGGCGACATCACCCGCCGGTTCATCGACAGCAAATAGCATCATACAATGATTCTTTCGGCTGACAGCGGGAGTGATTCCGCGGCTGTCAACAATGCCACATAATTATTTTCTAACTACCGAAAAATCTGATTCTTAGGCTATTAAGAGATTCATTCATTGATTTCGCCGACAGCCATAAGGGCAGGTTCTTCGGCTGACAGAAGATTCATGCGCCGACTCATCGACTGCTGTCGACGGGATAGTTACCTCACGATGAGGGTATCAATCCAGTATCCTGAGCACCGCTCTTTCACCCCTGTCGGTCGGTTATCTCACGATGAGGATATCGCTCCAGCGCGTGGTGTAGTTTGGACTGCGCAGGTCGTGCTTGATAGCGTTGCGGAAGGTGTCGGCTTTTCCCTTGCCGTCCTTGGCCGTATATTGCTGACTGCCAAGAACAATGGTCTCTGAACCATTCCGTCGGTTGATATTGTCGACAGCCTCCGTGAGGCGCCGCAACTTTTCGCGGGTGGCAGCGTTGTAGTCGGTGAAATCGGTCTGCACGGGGTTATCCCCACTGATTCCAGAGACTATAACCCCTGCGCGCTTGTATTTATATGATGTGCGGAATATGCGTTTCAGACATTCAAGGGCTCCGCTGACCACTTCCTGAGTGGTGTTGACGGGTGTGAGGAAGGTCTTAGAGCATGCGTTATCATACTGCGGCAGGTCGGGGCGGAAGTGGTTGGTGTCGATAAACACCATCACCATACTGCATACCGAGTGCTGCTTGCGCAGTTTCTCCGAGCACCGTGCGGCATAGTTGCTCACATGCGTCCGCAGAGTCGTGAAGTCGTCAATCATCCCCGGGAACGACCGACTCGTGCAGATGCTCTTCTTAGCCGTCATCTGCTCCGTTGGCACACAGTCGATACCCTGCAGCTCCTGCCACGTTCTCAAGGCGTTGATATTGAACGTCGACCTCACCCAGTGGGCACCGAGCTGCGTAAATTCCCACGCCGTGTGCACATCGTCGCGCAGCAGCCGGTCGGCGTAGCGGCGGCCTATGCCCCATACCTTATCTATAGGGAAGAGTTTCAGGGCCTTTTCGCGTTTTTCATCACTGTCGATGACGCAGCAGTGGTTATATCCTTTGTAGTCCTTGGCAAAGCGATCGGCACACTTGGCAAGGGTTTTCGTAGGTGCAATACCGATGCTCACGGGGATCCCCGTCCACTTCAGAATTTTCTTATGCAGGTCCTCGCCCCACTTCTTCAGATCGTCAATTCTCATTCTGCTGAGGTCGCAGAAGGCCTCATCGATGCTGTATCTGTAGAAGTAGGGACAAGCCTTGCTAATCAAACTCATCACGCGGGCCGTCATCTCGCCGTAGAGCTCATAATTACTTGAGAAAGCGGTGACGTTATAAGCTCCGAACTGTTCCTTCAGTTGGAAGTATGGCATTCCTGCCGGTATGCCCAAGGCCTTAGCCTCAGCCGACCGCGCCACGACGCATCCGTCGTTGTTGCTCAGCACCACAACGGGTTTCCCCACGAGGTCGGGGCGAAACACCCTCTCGCAGGAGCAATAGCAGTTATCGCAGTCGAAAATAGCGTACATCGTTTTCCTCCGTTTTTCAGTTTCTTCCGTCTCCGTCCGCCGTCAAGCTACGGTCAGCCGACAATGGGCTTACGGCCGCATTTCTTTTCTATTTCGGCAAGCATTGCCGCAGGCAGTGGCGTCGATGCCCCCATCAGGGCCGCAATATCGCGGTAGAGCAGGGCTATGGCCACCGACCCGAACTTATCGTCGAGACGCGCTCCGGGGTCGGTTTTGAGATAGTCGTTGTCGCAATCGAGCATGACGAGGAAAGACTTTGGCAGTCCGTTCAGAGCCTCTGCCGTTGCGTCGAGCCCGAAGAGTGCCGTCACCTCCGCTTGTTCGGCCGCGTCGGCATCGGTCAGCGAGGCCACGAAAGCACTGAGATCGCCGAGCGACAGTGCCACGGTGTTCTTCACCTTGTTCTCTCCAGTACCGTCGATATAGGTAAATCCGCCCTGGATATACTTCCAAAGGTCTGTAAGTCTTTCTTTTTCAGTCATTTTTACGTCTCCTTCTTATTAAATTTACGATTCTCAATATACTCCTGAACCTACCAAAATCAGTCAGGGCTCATTCTTTTTAGCATAGATTTTATTCCTCCGCCGATGCTCACTCCTTGCCGAAGTGCTCGTCAATCTTGAGGAATCTCGACACGACGAACGGCAGTACGCAGCTTGCCATCACTATGATGAAGAACACTCTGTAGCCCACCGTCTGAGCCAAGGCCCCGGCGAAGAGTCCCGGAATCATCATGCTCAGGGCCATAAATCCGGTGCACAGCGCATAATGACTTGTCTTGTGTTCTCCCTGACTGAAATAGATGAGGAAGAGCATATAGGCCGTAAATCCGAAGCCATAGCCAAGATTCTCGACGAATACAGCTATATTTATTGCCATGAGACTCTGCGGCATAAAGTAAGCCAAATACACATAGGCGATGTTCGGGATTGTTATGGCGAAAGTCATCGGCCACAGCCACTTCTTCAGTCCGTCGCGGCTGGCGAGCAATCCGCCGATTATTCCACCCGCGAGCAGTCCTATCACCCCCACGGTACCGTTGACAAGACCGAACTCCTGCGGCGACAATCCCAGTCCTCCCCTACTCGGCTTAGCCTGGAGGAAGAGCTGCGACACCGGTGTGAGCAAGGCTTCGGGCAACCGGAAGAGCATCATAAAGAAGATGGCAACGATAATCTGCGGCTTCTTGAAGAACGAGACGAAAGTCTCCAGGAATCCGTTGAGAACGTCCTTGGCTGTTTCCGTCTTGCGGTTTACATCCTCGTCGGGACGCGGCAGCACGGAGCTGTGATAGAGATAGAAAGCAATGAACAGTCCTGTCAGCCCGTAGAAAATCAGTCCCCAGGAGAATCTTATCTGATTGCGGAAGAGCACCTGCAGCACCCCAGCCAACATTATCAGCACTCCTTTGCCTATAATCATCGACAGCCGGTAGAAAGTCGACCTTATGCCCACGAACAGAGCCTGGTTGTGCTGGTTGAGTCCCATCATGTAGAATCCGTCGGCAGCCACGTCGTGGGTGGCACTCGAGAATGCCATCAGCCAAAAGAAGCACAACGATCCCTGCAGCCACAAATCGGTCTGGACGGTGAAGGCCACACCGGCGAAAGCAGCGCCGAGGAGCAACTCCATAGCCACTATCCACCAGCGCTTAGTCTTGAAGAGGTCAAGAAACGGGCTCCAGAACGGCTTTATCACCCATGGCAGGTATAGCCAGGCTGTATAAAACGTTATCTGGGCATCGCTGAGCCCCATCTGCATATATATCTCAATGCTCAACAAGGTAACTGCCACATAAGGCAGTCCCTCGGCAAAGTAAAGTGAGGGCACCCAGGCCCATGGTGATTTGAATCTGATCATTTGTAAATTTTCTCAATCTCCGCCCCACTGTAGTAGTGGAGGAGAATCTGGTCGTATTTATAGCCTTGCTCACCCATGACGGCGGCACCTATCTGACAGAGCCCTACGCCGTGGCCCCAACCCGCTCCGTCGATGCGGAACCGCTGTGGAACGCCATCGACGATATCCTGACGGTCGACGACAAAGGCCGAGCTGTATAAGTGGCTCTTGCTCAGAGCCCTGCGAATTTCAAGTTCCTTTCCGATGATGAAGGTTCGCTTCGTACCAACAATCTTCAGCCGCCATATTCTGCCGCTGCGTCCGCGGTCAAGTGGTATGAGGTCGACAATGTCGCCAAAGTCCATATTCAGTTTCTCGTCGATGATTCCGGCAAGTTCGCTCTGGGTGTAATCCACGTGCCAGCGGTAGAAGTCGCGGGTCTCCTGGTCGTAGTCGTTGAGCACCTGCGAGAGGATTTTCTTGTCGTGGGTATTGCAGAAAGCCTCCGGCTCAGAGAGTATCCACTTGCGGGCCGCAGCCTCCACGGTGAGGTCGGGGACCGCCGCCGCAGCCGCGGTATCGCTCACCGACTTGAGATAACTCTTAGGGCTGTTCTCCCAACAATACTGGAATTCCTCTGTCACACCGCCACAGCACTTGCCGAAACGGGCATCGCAGATTTCGCCGTCCGACGTAAGAATCTGTCCGCGTGTCTGTCTCACGGCTTCCTCCACATGCCGGTTCGTGGCCATTGTTATGCCCTGATAGCGCTGGCAGTGGTCGTCGGCACAGACATCGAAGATGGTGTGGTCCTCACGGTCGTACCAGCGTATGAGCTCGTCGTCTTTCTTTATGAACGAGAAGAAGTTATTGCTGCCCTCCCCCATGGCGCGCCGCTTCTGCATCTGAGCCAAAAGCCAGCTGCGGGAGATGACGGCATGGGCCTTGAGGAGCTCCATCGACGACGTGGCACTCATCTCGCTCGATATGACGCTCACGAGATACGTCTCCACCGACAGCTCGTTGATGGCACATATTTTGTCGGCCTCGACGACGAGATGCAGTGTGCCGAGGAATGTCTGTGTCTCCTTACGTTCCCAGTGGAAGTTCACACCGATGGTGACATCGAAGAGCGAGAAGGAGGCGTCGGCTTTCTTCGGCGTAAATCTCAACTCCCGATATTGGGTTCCGTTCCACAGTATGCCACCTTCGGAGAATTCCACTACCTGGTCGCCGGTGATGTCCTCGCCCTTGGCGGTGTACGGTTTGTTCAGCCGGAAGTGAATCTTCTGTGCGCTGACAATGCCCACGGTGACCTCCGGCTCACGTATTTTCTTCAGCGACACCTGATGGCGGTGGTTGGCGGGGTGCTCCTTTATCTTGCTCACCACGGCCGCGAAATCGTCGTCAGTAAGGGCCACTTCCTGCAGAATATCCCTCAGACGGTCGGCGGTGAGGGTCTCATAATCCTCGCCGCGGGGCGTGATGACGAGTCCTGCCATATCGAGAGCACCGGGACTAATGAGCATCTGGCTGCCGTCGGTGGCCGAATAGCAGTCGGGACGGTGCTTGCGCCGCGGAATGACAACGGAGAGATAGCTGTCGCCATCGCGCCATGCCACAATATTCATCATTGGCTCCTCGTCATCGTCGTGGACGGGAAGAGCCTCGTAGACGTGGTGGAAGAGCTCGCTGTCGGTATCCTCGGCATTGCTGCGGATGATAAGTGCCGGCACGGGATAGTCGCTGACCACCGACACATCGTTATGATCGTCGAGCCGACAGACGACTTCGAGATTGCGGCACAGCCGTTGCCAGGCCTGCTGCAGGGGCAGAACGCCGCTTGTTCCGGCCTGAAAATGCATGTGGTCGGGGGCGCTGGCACCACACTTCGGACCGTTGTAGAACACCATCAGCTCGGGATAAGCCGCAAGCAGCTTATGTATCTCACGGTAGTTCGGGAGAATGCGCTGTGGCTGATGGCGCCGGGCAGGAATCGTGAAGTGCATCGGCAGGATGGGGAACGGATTGACGAGGAGCTCAAACTTCTCGTCGACATTCTTCGACATCTGCACACGCGGGCGGTTTTTCTCGCACAGGAAGCAGGGGCGACGGGCTATCGCCGCTTTGTCTATCTTCGCTCCGGTACTGACGATGCGAGCGGGATTGAACTGCACCTTTGCCGTGAAATCGCCTATCGGCAGCTCGCGCACCTTCACGTCCTGAAGGTCATGGAAGCGCTGACGGGCATCGTCCCACCGCTCCAGCTGCCGGTTGAAGAACCGTTGCAGACTGCCGTCGTCGGCCCTGTCGTCGTGATGGAGGTTCATCTGCTGGCGAGCCATAATTTCCATTGTCCGCAGCCGGTCCTTATAGAGGTTGTTGGCGTTCACCTTTTCTATGCTCAGCGCATGGTCGGAGTTCCCGCCCCAGCGCCTACAGAGGTATAGTTCGGTGAAGATGCGGCCTATGCGGTAGCGCCGGCTGAAAGCCAGCCCCATGGCATAGTCCTCGCCATAGCTCGTATTTGGGAACTTTATCTGTCGGACCAGAGGGGTGAAGAAAGCGCGCGGAGCCCCGAAGCCGTTGATTCTCAGAGCGTTGTTGGCACCATTCTCGGCCGTCCACTCAGCGTGATTGATGAGTCCCGGCGGGAGGGTGTTGAGGTCGAAGTCGCACATGCGGTATGACCCCACAATCATAGCAGCTTTCTGCCGGTAGAAGGCATCGACGATAGTCTGTAGCGTCGACGATGACGAGTAGAGGTCATCACTGTCAAGCTGTACGGCGAAACGGCCGCAGCGGTCGTCGCTGACGGCGAGATTCCAGCATCCGCCAATGCCCAAGTCGTGGCGTTGCGGAATGATGTGAATAAGTCCGGCATCGTTGTGCGATGGCTGGTGTGCCGCTGCCACCTCGTCGATAATACGTCCCGTGGCGTCGGTGCTGTGGTTGTCGACGACGATGACGTTAAACTTGAATGTCGTCCGCTGTCCGAGCGCAGAGACAATGGCATCGCGGATAGTTTTCTCACGGTTGTAAACGGGAATAATCACCGATGCCTCTATATCGAAATGCTGTTCGCCGAAGTCGGGGTCACGGTACTTCGTCGTATCTACAGTAGCCCCGATGGCATCGAGATGTCGGGTGGCCACTTTCTCCATCTCCACCTGCACGTCGCGGTTTCGGGGGTTGACATAGTCGAACTGCTTTTCTCCGCTTCGGCGGGTGTCGAGTTCCTGCTCGGTGTAGAGATATTCGTTGAGGTGCACCAGTGCTCCTCTCCTGCTGAGCCACAGCCGCAGTTCATAGTTTCCGGCGAAGGTCCAGTCGGTATCGTCGTGGCTGCGTGCATAGTTGCGCAGTGCATTGCCGTCGATGAGGACGAGCGATCCGAAGTCGAAATCGTCGCGGATGCTCCCCTGCTGGTAGTCGATAACGGGATGAGCCACGCGCTCTCCGTTCTCCATCGAGTAGTGGTCGCTGTAGACGAGCATAGCCTTGGTCTCACGGGCCACCTGCTGCAGGCGTTCTAAAGCATAATAGCCCAGCGTCAGCGGTGTGGTCTTGGCATACAGCAGGGCGTAGTCGGCATCGGTATTCTCGGCGATGCTGAGCATGGCACGGCTCGACGAGATGCTGTCGACAATTATAAACGAGGTGTCTTTAAGCGGTTTGTTGCTGCCGGCAAAGCCGGTTGTAACCAATAAATTGATATGTTGGACTGCACTGCTCTGCCGCATCTGGTCGACGAGCGGCTCGACAACGGCAAGGTCGTCACAGGGCAGAAAGCAGTCTATATTCTCTCTTTGTCCCATCATGAGTTATTATTTATGTGCAAATTTAATCGTATTTTATTTTTTATGCAAGAAATTTATCCATAAAAAGCAATCGTTTTGCCCAAACGACTCATTTATTTGCGTCTTGCAGCCACATCAGCAGTGCCACCACCGAGTTCAGAAACGAAATATCGGCTTATCCCTTTGGAAAATAAAAGAGCAAGAAAAAAATATAAAAGAAGAACTCTCAAATCCGCTCTTTGGCCTTGGCGCTGAAAGACAAGGGCATGTCTCTGCAACAGATTGCCTCACTTACCGGCATCGACAGCGAAAGGCTGAAGGCTATTCTCGGCTCATAAGCATTTCTGTGGGCTATCGAAAGCATTCTGATTCTCCTCCGTTTGGTTCCCGCTCATCACCACAAGACAATTCTTCGTGGGCACAGCACTGGAATCACGGCAACGGCGGAGAGGATTATTATGGCCGCAGGTGTACATCTGATGCGGGGCATTTACGAACCGGACAGGAAAAGGTCAAAACTCAGAAGAAACTTTACAGCATTCCCATACATATCGTTTTGCGTTGCCAAACGGCCCGTTTCGCAGTCCCAAACGGCCCGTTTCGCAGCCTGAAACGGTCCATTTCGCAACGCCAAAAAGGCCGTTTTGCTAAGCCGGTGAATATCAGCTAATTACAAAGACGATATTTACGGAAAGTCAATTCGAAATATTTTTACACTCAGACGGCTAACTTCCATCGTATTGTACGCATCGATTTCCAATAGGAAGAGCTATCCTTTGGCCACGGAATTGAATGGCATGAGGGGGCTATCCGCCTCCGATGTGGGACGTATTTCCAAGGCTGCAACGGCTCGCCAGCGGCTCGTTAAGGAACATTAACAGCTACATTTCTTGCATTTGTGTGGTGTAAGTGTTATCTTTGCACTACATTTAAATATATAAGAAGAAATGGACGGACTGAAAAGACATCTTCTCGGACTGACTCTCGACGAGCTTCGTGCCGTGGCTAAGGAGGCTGGCATGCCGGCATTCACCGGTGCGCAGATGGCCAAATGGCTTTACGATCAGCACGTTGGCAGTATCGACGAGATGACAAACATATCGAAAAAGAACCGCGAAACCCTGAAAGCCACCTACGATATTGGCGCCAAGAGCCCCATCGACGCGCAGCACTCCAAGGATGGTACGATAAAATACCTCTTCCCAACCGACGACGGCAAATTTGTCGAGACGGTGTTCATACCCGAGGACGACCGCGCAACGCTGTGCGTATCGTCGCAGGTGGGCTGTAAGATGAACTGTCTCTTCTGTCAGACGGGAAAGCAGGGATTTCAGGGCAGTCTCAGTGCCACCGACATCCTCAACCAACTGTATTCGCTGCCGGAACGCGACAAGATAACGAATATTGTATTCATGGGCCAGGGCGAGCCGATGGACAACCTCGACAACGTACTGCGCGCAACGGGCATCCTTACAGCCTCTTACGGCTACGCGTGGAGCCCTAAGCGTATAACCGTCAGCAGCGTTGGCGTGAAAGGAAAGTTGCAGCGCTTCCTCGACGAGAGTGAGTGCCACGTGGCCATCAGTCTGCACTCGCCGTTCCCTGAGCAGCGATCCGAGCTCATGCCCGCCGAGAGGGGTATGTCGATAACCGATGTCGTCGACTTGCTGCGCAACTACGACTTCACGCACCAGCGACGGCTGTCGTTCGAGTACATCGTCTTCGACGGGCTCAACGACTCCACGGCACACGCCAAGGAACTTGTGCATCTGCTCAAGGGCCTCAACTGCCGCATAAACCTCATCCGCTTCCACCAGATTCCAAATGTGCCGCTTCACAGCTCCGACGAGAAGAAGATGGAGAATTTCCGCGACTATCTCACCCATCATGGCATTTTCACCACCATCCGGGCCAGCCGCGGACAGGACATCTTCGCTGCCTGCGGACTGCTCAGTACAGCCAAGCAGCTCGGACGGACGACGAAGTGACGAACAGGACACCGTCATTAGCGGCAAAGCTCAACAGCACATTAACTATCAATGACTTCAAGGCTCATATCCACCATCGTCGGCACCTGTGGCAAGGTCCTTGTCACGGTAGTGATGCTGTGTGCTATACTCTCAGCGTGCACCACTGCCGGCAACAAACCGGCAAGCAGCAACCGGCCATATCAGGTGCTGCTCAGCGGCGATATGGGCAATATCATGTTCGACGAGCTCAGCGACACCATCAGCGGACTGCCCCAGCCGGAGCCGGCTTTCGACGTTATCACGGCGCGCGACAGTGCTGACAACGAGTGGCAGAAGCTCACAAGGGCTATAGTTCGCGTGGAGACGACAGCTGAAAAAGGCGAAAAACGGAGCGGCAACCCGCAGATAACGGTCAGCCGCGACGTGTATGCCAAGCCGCAATTAATAATCACCGTCAGAACCGCATCGGAGGCCCAACTGCGAAATTTCATGAGTTCGCACCGCGGAATAATCCGAAAGACGATTGAAGCCTTCGAGATGGCGACGGCCATAAGGGCGCTGAGAACGGAGCATAACGAAAAGGCTGAGAACATGATACGGTCGGAATTCGGAATCAGAATGCTCATTCCCGCCGATATGTTGGCATCGAAACGCGGAAAGGATTTCCTATGGTTATCTAACAATACCAACGAGGGCCTACAGAACATCTGCGTCTACCGAATAAGAGAGAACGACAGAAACAGCATGCCGACAGCATCGCAACAGGCTGAGAACCAGTTCATTCGCATGCGCGACAGCGTCATGAGGAGGAATATTCCCGGTGAGCGCGACGGCATGTTCATGGAGACAGCAACCATCAGAAGCGTGGAGCCGGCAGGTCTCGGCAACGGCAAGGACGGAGGGCGGAGGCCGATGATGTACCGCGGACTGTGGGACATGAGGAATGACATCATGGGAGGGCCGTTCGTGACAATGGCCATCCGGCGCAGCCCCTACATTATATATATAGAGGGATTCGTCTACGCACCGGAGGCGAAAAAGCGGAACAAGATAAGGCGTCTCGAGGCTTCCATTCTCTCGGCATTGGCTGAAGGCGACGGGAAGAAATAGAAACAAGAGAATAAAAATAAAAACACAAAATAATTATGAACAACAAAAGAATACGCATAGCAATCACCCAGGGCGACACCAACGGCATAGGCTACGAGCTGATTTTCAAGGCTTTCGCCAATGCAGAGATCTTCGATCTGTGTACACCTATTATATATGGCTCGCCAAAGATTGCCACATACCATGACGATGTCCTCGACCTCGGTGCCAAGTTCACCATCATCAAGGACGCTTCGGAGGCCCGCGACGGTCATCTGAACCTCCTTACGGTGTTCGACGACGACGTGAAGGTGGAGCTCGGAACACCAACGGAGGAGTCGGGCAACGCCGGTCTGCGTGCCGTCGACCGTGCCATCGCCGACTACCGGCAGGGCCTTTTCGATGTGCTCGTCACGGCTCCTATCGACAATAATGATTCTTTCCACTTCAGCGGACAAAGCCGCTACATCGAGGACCACATGGAATGTGACGGTCAGGGACTGTCGGTGCTCACCGCCGACGACCTGCGAGTGGCCCTCGTCACCCGCAATCTGCCTCTCCATCAGGTGACGGAGAGCATAACGAAAGAGAGCATCGTTGCCACAGCAAAAAAGCTGAACGAGAGTCTGCGCCGCGATTTCCGCATCTCCACACCACGTATCGCCGTGCTCTCCATTAACCCCAAGGCCGGCGACAACGGACTTCTCGGCACCGAGGAGCAGGACATTATACGGCCCGCTATCGACGAATTAGTGAAGAACGACATAGAGGCTTTCGGTCCATACGCCACCGATCAGCTCTTCGGCTCAGGCGACTACGACTACTTCGACGGTATCCTGGCGATGTACTACGACCAGGGGCTTGCACCTTTCAGGGCCATCGCACCCTACGCCGGGGTGAACTACACAGCCGGACTGCCTATCGTCCGCACGGCTCCGGAGGTGGGAGCGTCGTTCGAGATTGCAGGACGCAACGAGGCTGATCCTACGCCGATGCTCCACGCTATATATCTCGCCACCGACATTTTCCGTCACCGCAAGGAGTACGACGAGGCCGGCGTAAACCCGCTGCCAAAGCTCTACCACGAGAAAAAAGACGACTCCGACAAGGTGAGATACGCCATACCAAAGAAACGTGACGGCCGCAATCAGCAGCGCCACGACAACAACGCGCAGGAGAAGAAACCGGAACAGCCAAAAGACTGATTTGCTATGGCGAGACCGACGGTTTCAGTATTAGCCTGTTGCCCACCACGACATAGCGTCGGGAAAGGATGCAATAGCAAAAAAAACTTGACCGTACGGATCGCCAAAGCAACTATTAAGCGTAAAAACGAAACTGATAAAAGGCGCATATTTTGAAAAAGAAATACCAAAACGCATTCTTCATCTTCGGCATTGTAGTGCTCGCCGTGATGATAACCCAACTGCCATTCAAGCAGGTATGGGAGGGCTTGCAACATGCTGGCTACTGGTTCTTTGCCGTGGTCGGACTGTGGTTTTTCCTCTATCTGTTCAATACTGCCGCATGGTATATCATCATCAAAGCGCAGAAACAGCATTCACAGCCTGCAACGGCCACGGCTCAGGACAACAGCAACGGCCAAGCAACAAACTCACCAGGGAAAGAGACAACGACCGAAGCCACGGCAGCTGCTACCGCAAAGCATGGCGATACAGTGGCTGATGGCAGGAGAAAAAACGTTACATTCTTCTGGCTGTACAAAGTTACAATCTCCGGCTTTGCGCTGAACTACGCCACTCCCGGCGGACTCATGGGCGGTGAGCCCTACAGAATCATGGCTCTGTCGCCAAGGATAGGCACCGAGAGGGCCTCGTCGTCAGTCATCCTGTACGTTATGACCCACATTTTCAGCCACTTCTGGTTCTGGCTCATCTGCTCGGTATTGTTCATTTTATTGCGCCACGTGACGTTTCTGACGGGCGTTATGCTCGCCGTCGTCATCGGAATCTGTCTGTTGGCGATATGGTTTTTCATGAAAGGATACAAACGCGGATTAGCTGTCAGCGGCATGAAGCTCATCAGTCATATTCCCGGACTGCGCAAGCGGGCATCACGATTCATAAGCAATCACAGCGAGCAGTTGGCAACAATCGACCGTCAGATAGCCTCGTTGCACAACCAGAATCCACGAACCTTCGTCACAATCGTGGCACTGGAGCTCACTTGCCGGTTTCTGTCGGCTTTGGAGGTGTTCTTCTGCCTGCTCGTTCTCTACCCTTCGGTCAACTATCTCGACTGTATTTTCATTGTTGCCTTCACCACCCTTTTTGCCAACTTGCTCTTTTTCATGCCGTTACAGCTCGGAGGACGTGAGGGAGGATTCCTTATGTCGACAACAGGAGTGGGGCTGACAGCGGGGGCCGGAATATTCGTTGCCCTGATTGTAAGAATAAGGGAACTAATCTGGACAGCCATTGGCCTGCTACTGATAAAATACACCGGCGACAAGTGATAATGCAGAAAGCAGATAGTTAAAGTCTGCCAAATTTGCAGAAATATGAAATAAAATGTGTAATTTTGTCAGCCAATCAAAAACGGAATCAATTTCGCATGAATACAACTGAACTCCAAAGAATAAAGCAACGCTACAATATCGTAGGCAACGACGAGGCCCTCAACCACGCCCTCGACATTGCCTTGCAGGTAGCCCCCACCGACCTCAGCGTGCTCATTGTGGGTGAGAGCGGTGTCGGTAAGGAGATTTTTCCACGCGTCATACACGATAATTCGCCACGGCGACGCGAGAAATATTTCGCTATCAACTGCGGATCGATTCCTGAAGGTACCATCGACAGCGAACTCTTCGGACACGAGAAAGGTGCTTACACAGGGGCCATCGGCGAGAGCGAGGGCTATTTTGGCGTGGCAAACAAAGGAACAATCTTCCTCGATGAGGTCGGCGAACTGCCTTTAGCGACGCAGGCCCGGCTGCTGAGGGTGCTCGAAACGGGCGAATATATACGTGTCGGCGGACAAGAGATTCGCAAGACCGACGTGCGAATCGTGGCGGCCACAAACGTGAATATGAGAAAAGCGGTCAGCGAAGGGAAATTCCGCGAGGACCTTTATTATCGGTTAAACACCATTCCAATACACATACCGCCCCTCCGCGAGCGCGGCAACGACATCATACTGCTGTTCAGGCTCTTCGCCATGCAGATGGCAGAAAAGTACCGGCTGCCGAAAATTACGCTCACCGACGACGCCAAGCAGCTTATGCTCCACTACAAATGGCCGGGCAACGTGCGCGAGCTGAAGAATATAACCGAGCAGATGTCGGTTCTCAGCGAGAAACGCGAGATCGACGCTGAGGCCTTGGGAAAATTCATACCAAAGGATGAGGAGAGTACCGAACTGGCTACTATCCAGAGCCCTAACGGACGTCACAGCTATGAGAGTGAGCGCGAACTGCTGTACAAAATCCTCTATGAACTGCGCGGAAACGTTGCCGACCTGCGCCGCGACTTGAACACCGTAAGGAAACAACTCAACGAAGCACGGCAGTTGGAGGGCGTAGCCGGATTCGAGCGCATACCACAGGAGGGAGGAAACTTCCCTGCCGCTATCAACAATGGCTTTGGCGATGCAGGGCGACAGGGCAGCAGCGCCGATGCCTGGAGCGACAGATCAAGACAGCAGACAGGTGGAAATCAAGTGGAAGACGCCGTGGCTGAGGAGATTGCCGAGCCGGAAAGCCTGAACCTCAACGATCTCGGAAGGCAGATGGTAGAGAAAGCTCTCGAGCGCAACAACGGCAACCGGAAGAAAGCTGCCCAGGAACTCGGAATCAGCGACCGTACACTCTACAGACGAATAAAGCAATACGGACTCGAAAAGAACTGACAGCAAGGGGAAGAGCAACAAACAGAATAATGTGCTGCTACCTCCATACTTACGGTCCAACGGCCGGGAGAAGAGAGGTAAAAATCAACATAACGTCGAAAATGTCAACAAGAATAGTATCACGAATAGTATCGGTATTGTGTCTGGCTTTACTCACCGCATGTTCAGTGAGTTACAAGCTCAACGGCGCAAGTATCGACTACACCAAGATAAAGACAATCCAAATTGCCGACTTCCCCAACAGAGCCGCATACGTATGGGGTCCGATGGCCCCTACATTCAACAACCAGCTCAAGGACCAGTTTGCCAGTCACACGAAGCTGCAACAGGTGAAACGTAACGGCGACTTGAAAATTGAAGGTGAGATAACGGCCTACACGCAACGCAACAAGAGTGTCAGCGCTGAGGGCTATGCGGCACAGACTGAGCTCGCTATGACCGTCAACGTGCGATTCACAAACAATAAGGATCATCATCAGGACTTCGAAAGGCAGTTCACGGCTACACAGTCGTATGAGACAACGCAAAGTCTGGCAGCAGTACAGCAACAGCTTGTACAGCAGATGATTGACGATCTCGTGGACCAGATTTTCAACGCTACGGTGGCAAACTGGTAAAACCAGAACACTGAAAGAACGGATACGGCAACAGATCCCATAATAACGACAATGAATCTTCAGCAATATATACTACATCCAGAGCTACTCGACCGGGGAACCCTCTACGAACTGAGGGCTCTTACGGCACGATACCCTTACTATCAGCCGGCACGACTGCTCTTGCTGAAGAATTTATACCTGCTCCACGACTCCACATTCGACGAGGAGCTCAGAAGGGCTGCCATTTATGTTGCCGACAGACGGAAACTCTTCGAGCTCGTCGAGGCTGCGCACTATCAGCTCAGGCAAGACCAGAAACTGACAGCAGAGAAGAGCGTCCTCAGCGAAGGTGCCACTATCGGCAAGCAAGAGGAAAAACCGGCAAAGGCCGATAAACAGCCGGCAGCAGACCGTACAACGAAACTCATCGACGACTTTCTCGAGCAGATTCCGCACGATGAAGAAAAAAAGGACGCCGAAAAGGATACAGCCGAAAGCGGCGGAAAAACGCCAAAACCGAAGAAAAGGCGCAAGCCGACCGTTGCCGATGCCACCGGCGACTATATGGCCTACCTCATGGAGGTGGAAAGTGAGGACGAGCAGGAGGAAGAGACAAAAGACTCGCCACAGCTGAAGGGACAGAACCTCATCGATGACTTCCTGAACAACGATGACGGAAAAATAGAGCTGAAGGAGGACCCGGAATACGAGCCCGAGATCGAAGACGACAACAGCGACGATGATGACGATTCAGGGTTCTTTACCGAGACTTTGGCACGAATATACATAAAACAAGGCCGATATTCAAAGGCTTTGGAAATAATTCGGCGATTAAATTTGATTTATCCAAAAAAAAGTCGTTACTTTGCAGACCAAATCCGTTTCTTAGAGAAATTGATTATAAACGAAAACAATACAAAAGAACAATAAACAAGAAAAAACATATAAAAACATACAAACTTTAAAATGGGAGCATACGTACTATTTGTAATTCTTATTGTCCTCGCCTCTATACTCATGATAGGCATTGTCCTCATCCAGGAGTCGAAAGGTGGTGGACTGGCATCCAATTTCTCATCGTCCAACCAGATTATGGGCGTCCGCAAGACCACTGACTTCATCGAAAAAGCTACATGGGGTCTGGCCATTGTAATGGTTATCTGCAGCATTATCTGCGCTCACGTCGCACCGACATCGACTGCCGACGAGAGTGTCATCGAGAAGACCGCTGGCGACAGCAAGACGAATCCGTCAACTCTGCCAAACTTCGGCGCAAGCCAACAGCAGAAGCAGAACGCTGCACAAGGTGCCCAGAATGGCGCAACACCAGCTGCTAACGGCGCTCAGAAGCCTGCAGCACCGGCACCAGCAAAATAATTTTTTAAAAAAGTACGGAATTTATTTGGAGATAAAAAATAAATTCCGTACCTTTGCACTCGCTTTCCAAAAGAAGCCAATATGGTGGGCGTAGTTCAGTTGGTTAGAGCGTCAGATTGTGGTTCTGAATGTCGTGGGTTCGAGTCCCACCCCCCACCCTACCAAGTACCCCGTAGTTCCAAAGAGCTACGGGGATTTTTTATTAACGGATTATATATCCTTTTGTAAGCTCTAAACTTATTTTAAGTAAACTTATCACAGCTTTTCGAATTATTTGCATATCAAGTTGTACGTTTCAAATAAATATTGTACATTTGCAATCGCATTCGTTAATACGGGAAGAATAGCCTGAAAGGAACTGACAGGAAGTCGGTGACAGGCCGGCTCTAAGCAGAAATCCAACCGTTTGTGGCGGAAAGATATAATAAATAAGCGCCCGTCACGTTAATAATTCATAGTAACTTATACATTTCATAATATAAAGGAAAAAATTTATGTGCGGAATTGTTGGCTACATCGGAAGTCGTAATGCTTACGACATTCTCATCAAAGGTCTCCACCGACTGGAGTACCGCGGCTATGACTCAGCAGGAGTAGCACTCATTAATCCAGAAGAAAAATTAAACGTATATAAGGCTAAGGGCAAGGTTTCTGACCTTGAGAACGCCGCAAAGAATCAGGATCTTACAGGAACAATCGGCATTGCTCACACCCGCTGGGCAACTCACGGCGAGCCATCGGTAAGAAACGCTCACCCGCACGTGTCGGAGTCGGGCAATATAGCCATCGTTCACAACGGAATCATTGAGAACTACTCAGAGCTCCGCGAGCAGCTGAAGGAGAAGGGATTCCACTTCAAGAGCGACACCGACACCGAGGTTCTCGTCCAGCTCATCGAGTATGCTATGGACAAACACCACACCGACCTCACGCAGTCGGTATGCCATGCACTGCGAAAATGCGTCGGTGCTTACGCCATAGCCGTCATCGACCGCCGGAATCCAAATCAGATTGTGGCCGCAAGGAAGGGATCACCGCTCGTCATCGGCGTGGGAAAGGACAACTCCGAATTCCTCGTTGCCAGCGACGCATCACCAATCGTGGAATACACAAAGAATGTAGTGTATATCGACGATGAGCAGGTGGTGACGGCAGAAATAGGAAAGCAGCTCCAGATATGGAACCTCGACAAGACACGCGCCAACGTGAAGATTGACGAGGTGGATATGGACATCGACATGCTGTCGAAAGGAGGATTCCCCCATTTCATGCTGAAGGAAATCTTCGACCAGCCAAAAGTGCTGCGCGACTGCATGCGGGGCCGTCTCTTTGCCAAGACTACTGACGACGAGAAACGCTCCGGCCGCAACAACTATGTCAACGCCAACGATATTGTTCTCTCGGCTGTAAAGAACAACAAAGACCGTCTCATGAGCGCAAAACGCTTCATCATCGTGGCGTGCGGTACAAGTTGGCACGCAGGACTGATTGGCAAGCAGCTCATTGAGCGTTACTGCCAGATTCCCGTCGAGGTCGACTACGCCAGCGAGTTCCGCTATCGCGACCCGATAATCTATCCTACCGATGTGGTCATAGCCATAAGCCAGAGCGGTGAGACGGCCGACACACTTGCGGCTATCGAACTGGCTAAGTCGAAGGGAGCATGCGTCTTCGGCATCGTAAACGCCGTAGGCTCAAGCATTGCGCGGCAGACCGACACGGGTATATACATCCACGTAGGGCCGGAGATTGGCGTAGCCTCGACGAAGGCGTTCACGGGACAGCTCACCTGTCTGACCCTCCTCGCACTCTGTCTCGGCCACTGCAAAGGAACAATCAGCAAGGATGAGTACAACGAAATGATTCAGGAGCTTGCCGTTATCCCCGACAAGATGGAGCAGGTACTGAAGCTCAACGATGCCATCAAGACCATCAGCCGCACGTACACCTATGCCACGAACTTCCTGTACCTCGGACGTGGATGGAACTATCCTGTGGCTCTGGAAGGTGCCCTGAAACTGAAGGAAATAAGCTATATACACGCCGAAGGATACCCGGCAGCCGAGATGAAGCACGGTCCTATCGCCCTCGTCGACGACCGCATGCCGGTTCTCTTTGTGGCAACACACCACAAGCAGTACCAGAAGATAGTATCGAACATGGAAGAGGTGAAAGCACGGGGCGGACATATCATCGCCATCATCACCGAAGGCGACACGGAAATTCCTAAGATAGCAAATGAGTGCATAGAGGTTCCGCAGACTCTCGCTCCTCTCGCTCCACTGCTCACGGTTATCCCGCTGCAGCTTCTTGCTTACCATGTGGCCGTATGCAAGGGTCTGAACGTCGACCAGCCACGCAATCTGGCAAAGAGCGTCACCGTAGAATAAATACAGAAACAATAAACCAAGAAACATTATATGGCAAGGGGGATTTCCTTTTTCGGGGAAATCGGCGCAGGGGGATTTTTCCGTGGATGCCCCCTGCACTCGCCTAACCAAATATCGTGAAACAGCGGAACATGAAGAAGGGAAGGTCACTGACCCCATGCACCTGAGCACGCAGTCCCTTAATC
>Ga0256406_1000566_pt1 | contig 66773 bp, 63 predicted proteins | sample RumenRJG_03DNA_FD_185986 | JGI IMG/M metagenome (GOLD analysis project Ga0256406, IMG submission 185986) | Bovine rumen microbial communities from Lethbridge, Alberta, Canada - RJG_03 | ecosystem: Host-associated > Mammals > Digestive system > Stomach > Rumen | place: Canada: Alberta | collected... | reverse complement strand
TCTTTCAAAATAGATTTGTTTGATTTGTACAGATTTGAAAGATTTCTCGCCACAGGCGACTGAAAAACATCTGAAAATGAGTGTCACTCCGTGACAGAAATCTCACAAATCCTTTCAAATCTTTCAAAATAGATTTGTTTGATTTGTACAGATTTGAAAGATTTCTCGCCACAGGCGACTGAGACGCTCCACTAATCGATAATTGATAAAGAGTAGCCCCTCCCTAACCCTCCCCCAAGTGGGGAGGGAACGCCTGACGGGAGCAGATTGCAAATTCAGCAGAATGGAGCTGTCTGTCGGGGGAACGAGTGTTTTTATCCCGAAAATGTCCGAAAACATCGAATGCGTCCGAAAATAAAAGTTTTCGCCTTTTTCGTCGTTTTAGTTTTTTTCGGAATGCTTATTACTTAATTACCCTAATTTTACCGCAGAATGGCGGGCAGCCGCCCCCCTTCCCCTCTCACCGTTCTGTCGGATTTGCAATCCGACAGTAAATAAGATATCAGGATTTACAATCCGCTTAATACGTTTTTTTGTTTTATCGGATTGCAAATCCTTATGGCAAATGCGTCTGGATTGCAAATCCAGACGAACGGGGAAAAACATCTGAAAATGAGTGTCACTCCATGACAGAAATCTCACAAATCCTTTCAAATCTTTCAAAATAGATTTGTTTGATTTGTACAGATTTGAAAGATTTCTCGCCACAGGCGACTGAATTGAAAATCAGCGACCGAAGGGAGAGCTAATATTAGTATTTCGCATACTTGCGAAACTTAATTGATAATTGACAGTTCTTTTAGTCGCTACGCTTGGTAAAAGCGTCAGAGACGATTAGATAAATATGGTTAGGGATTCCCAGTCCTCCCACTCCTCCCAGCCCTCCAAAAAGTCAGCGGGATGCGCACACCATGCACATCCCGCTGCTTAGTTTCTAAGGCTGTCTCCCGCCAGGCTTATTCCTCCCCCATTTGGGGGGAGGTCAGGAGGGGGCTACTCCAACTCATCCTCCCACACATTGTATCCTTTCGGCAGTCCCGGACTTTCCGCATTTCCTGGATCGATAGGATCATCTCCTCCTTCGATTGGCAACGACACAGCGATATCGTTCTCTGTCTCTATGCCCAGCTTCTTAATGAGCGGGGCTGCGTACACTTTCTTTTCTCTCTTCATATCTTTATCTGTTTTTTATTTTTATCTCTCAAACAAGCCTTATCTCCCCCTATCTAACTCCCTCCCTTGGGAGGGATTAAGGGTGGGTTGAGGGGCTTTAGTGCTGGGTATTACTTCACAACCACCTTTTTACCACCACGAACGTAGATACCCTTCGTGGTCGGTTCGCCCTGCAGGCGTGTGCCGTCGATGGTGTACCAAGCACCGTTATCAACCGTTGGTTCTCCATTATCAATAGTCTTGATGCCTGTTGGCTCGTCCGTTGTCAGCGACAGTTCTTTCGCCTCGCCGCCCTCGAAGGTCACGGGCAGGTAAGCCAAGCCCGCTGCAAGCGTACCGTCATCTGCCTTCACAAACTTACCATCGTTCATAATCAGGTTCCATGTATTTCCCTCATTGCCCACGAAGTTTGGATTCTCCGTCACGTTAGCAACGAGCTGGTTTCCTTCGAAGTCGGTAGCGCTTTCTGTTCCGTCGAAGAGAACACGAACTTGCATGCCTGTTGCTGTGTAAGTCGATTTCTTCTCTATTACAGCTCCAGTATTTGCTGGCAGTTTTCTACTGCTCACTGCCTTCAAGTATGAATAAGCATCATCCGCTGCTATCACTTTATAAAGAGCTTCAACGGTACTAGCATATAAGAAATATAAAGGTAAATCGCATGATACCGTACCATATTGCTTCGACTTGTTCACGTAAGCATGAAGATAATACTTATAATTATTGGTAGCATCAAACAACACCTTCCAACTTTCGCTATTAGCATAATTCTTTGCAAACTTATAACTATTTATTGGATTGAGTACAAATATAGCACCCGATTTGATTCCTGTAAACGCATCCGCTCCCAATGTCGGAGGATTCTCAGTATTTAATGTAATAGAAGCAAGATTCGAACACCCATTAAAGGCGTTTGCTGCTATTGAGGTTAGGCTGGTAGTTGTATACACTGTCGTTATAGACGAACAATTTCTGAATGCATTAGCACCGACGTTTTGTGTATAACACAAATAAACTCGAGTCGGATTATCATTGTTATCAATACCCAACAATTTCGAGCAACCATAAAAAGCACATTGATTTACTAAATACGGATTTCTTGCCTTCACTTTTGTAAGGTTAGTACAACCATAAAAAGCATAATCATAGAAACTGGTATAGCTATTTGCCCCACTTTCGTTCACTTTTACAGCCTCAATAGAACGACAATTCAGGAACGTGTAATAACCCACATTACATACCTTCGGTAAATAAACAAGCCCTGTCGTATTACCAATGGTCTTCAAATTATTACATCCATAAAAGGCATAGTTTCCGACATACGTCAGTTTTTCTCCACCCGTTATAGTCGTAATGCCGTTAGGATTGTTGGTAGTATTTCTAAAAGCATTATCTCCAATTCGTGTAGCAACAGGCAACTCTACAGTTGTCAGAGCAAGGGCTCCATAAAAAGCATAGTCTGAAAGATTTTCAACCAGTGGCAATGAGATAACATCGGTCGTAGCACCAATGGTTTTCAAAACAGTACAACCACGAAAAGCAGAAGCACCAACTGTTTTTGTCTGACCTGCTGTCAGATTTACTGCCGTAAGCGCCGAACAGCCATTGAAAGCATTATCGGCAAAGTTGATTTCACCAGCAGCTTCCATCCTCACCGTTGTCAACGCCGTCTTATTTGCAAATGCACTGGCACCCACATGAGTAACCGGAACTTCGCCTCCCCAATAGTGGCAGGAATCACAACATCTGTTGCACTACCCGTATAGCCCGTCACAGTGGCATAGGTATCGCCAATCGAATACGTGACACCCTGCTCATCGGTATAAGACGTCTGTGCACTCGCATTATTCACTCCCACAAACAGCATGGCAAGCATTACAATTAAAGTGTAAGTTTTTCTCATAATTGTCATTTTATTATTTTATTAATGTTAAATCTATGTCGTGTGCGGACACATTATTATATATTCCGACATGCAAATGTAACTATTTTCTACGAACGAACCAAACTTTTGACACATTTTTTGTCGTTTTCCTGACATTTCATATCCATATTGGCATATATATCGAATAAAACACTGAGGGAAGCCCCCTCCAACCTCCCCCCCCCACTGGGGAGGGAATGAACCCACCCTCAATCCCTCCCAAAGGGAGGGAGGCTTAGTTAGTTCTTTCTATAGCAAACTTGCGCATGCAGCACACAAAACAAAAAGCGGAATGCAAATCACGCATCCCGCTTTTTTATAATATAACCATAATATAACCGTCTCCCGTTAGGCAACTACCTCCCTTGGGGAGGGACTAAGGGTGGGTTATCACTTAACCACGATTTTCTTACCACCACGAACGTAGATGCCCTTCGTGGTCGGTTCTGCCTGCAGGCGCTTGCCGTCGATGGTGTACCATGTGTCGTTGGTAACGGCGTTTTCTACATTCTCAATAGTACGGATGCCCGTCACAATGTTGGTGAATTTTTCCCAACCCGTTGCGGCTGCGTATGCATCTTCCGTTCCTACGGGAACCTTCAATGTTGCTGCTGCATAAGCCGTAGCGGAAAATACATCTTCTGTGATGGTGAGCGGTGTTTCCCAAGGAACTTGAACCTCAACAAGGGCATCGCAACCAGCAAAAGCCTTCGCACCGATAGCGGTTACTCCTGAGGGGAAACGTACGATATCAGCCTCATTGCCATAGGTTGTAAACACTGAACAGCCCTCGAAAGCACTTTCACCTATAGTGGTCACTTTAGCCACATTGCCGACACGTTGCAGGGAAACACAGTTCTTGAATATACGGGCAGGAATCTCCGTGGCTCCGGAAAATGAGAAAATGTTCTCTATATCGTTCGCCAACATCGCACAATCTTCAAAAGCACCTTCACCGAAAGAAGACACTTGAGTCGCATTGGATACATATTGGAACTTACAACCCTTGAAAGCCTCTTTGCCGACGGTCAGCGTTTCTTCGCCCAAGTCTGCTTTACTGATAAAGAAGAGTTTGTTAGCAGTATTACCAATCGTTATCAAAGAGGAACAGCCAGAGAATGCCTCATCGCCATAAGAAGTAATATGCGACATATTGCCGACACGTTCGAGTTTCGAACAGTTTTTGAATGCACGAGCAGGAACTTGTCTCAGATTGGTGAACAATGCCGTCGTTCCAGACGTACTATTATTTGCCAGTTCGGTGCAATCTTCGAAACAACCTTCACCCAGTTCACCCACATTTGTTGTATTTGCTAGATACTGGAACTTACAGCCTTTGAAAGCTTCCTTACCTACCTTGACGGGCGTACCGATGCTTGTACTGTATGCCGCCTGTGCGAACACGAGTTTGTTGGCTACATTGCTGAAAGTGACCAACGAAGTGCAACCGCTACATGCCTTATCTCCGATATCAATCAACTTACGGAGATATCCGTTGACGACTGTCAGTGAGGTACAACCTTCGAAAGCACTCTCCCCGACAGAAAGGAGGTCGGACGGATTACTGCCGTCGCTTTCGATATTAACGGTCGCAAGCGTGGTATTACCCTTGAACGCATTGGCACCGATGGCAACGAATGTGGCACCGTTTACCGTGGCTGGGATTGTAATTGTCGTGGCACTGCCCGTATAACCCGTGACGGTTGCTTTACCATCGGCAATGGAATACTGCACACCCTGATCGTCGGTATAAGAAGTCTGTGCGCTCACGCTATTTGCTCCCACGAACACCATGGCGAGCATCAAAATTAAAGTGTAAGTTTTTCTCATAATCGTTATGTTTTAAGTGAATAATAGTCTTTGTTTTGCTAAGAACGACGCATCAAATATAGTATTTATTTCGCTATCTTCCAACAACTTTTTCTCGTTCGGGAAAAATTGTCCATAGTAAGTGACAAAATGTCCATAATTTTGCATAAAACACTTACCTTTATTCTGTTTTTCGGAGGAGAAAGCGACATTTTTCCAACTTCCAGCCCATTCGGCGTAACACGCATGGGTTGCCATCATTTTACTTTTCGCCACCCGTTTCTCCCCTTTCCGCAAATGTTAAAATGTAAAGATTTCACCCGAAAAATATTTACACGGAAGACGGAAGTTTTTGAATAAACATACAAGAGTTTCTGCATAATCATGCAAAGCGTGCCCGTTTTTACCCGAAAAATGATGAAAATTGCGCCCAAAAGCTCAACTTTTGCACTTCAAAAGGGGAACTCTTGGAATGCGAAAGTTCAACTTTCGCGTACTGAAAGTTGAACTTTCACAAAGCAACGCCGCATATATTCAGCATAAAACCCGAAAAATTGCTTTCTAACTCACTGATTTTCAGAAAACTTTTCGCAGGAGCGCACAAAACGCTTCCGCCCTCCCAACAGTCCACCGACTTAAATATACATCAATACAGCGCGTTAATTTTTGTAAAGAAATGTAAACAGGAAGCCACACGCGAACCTATTCCCACCCCTTCCTCATCCTTCCCTTTGGGAGAGCCTAGGGTGGGTTCACGTCATTTGGGGGACTGGAAATTAAGACGGGGCTCCCGCTTTTCTCAATCATTAAATTTGTCCGAACGAAGAAAAATACGTATCTTTGTATGTGTTTTGCTCCGACCAGAGCACATGTGACAAAAACTCTTATATATATAATAATGAGAAATCCGATATTCCGCTACCTTCCGGTTGCCGTGCTGATTGCCGGCATGGTCATGACTGTCAGTCCTACACACGCCAGCGGTGCGCGTGACAGCAAGGCAGACACGACACGCATTACTGCCACCTTCCAGTTTATCACGCCCGCCGTCGATAAAACCTCCGACAAGGAGAAGTCGCCAGCCTTTCCGCCCTCCGTACACGCCTCGACGATTGTGGAGCTGCAGAACGGCGACCTGCTTGCCGCATGGTTTGCCGGGGCGTATGAAGGTCACCCCGACGTGAAGATATGGACCGCACGACGGGAGAAAGGGGCGCTGACATGGACAACGCCCGTGGTGGCTGCCGACGGCACATTTCCCACCTCATCGCCGTCCGAACGGGAACTGGCACGCATGGCAGGGATTGACTCCACCGACCACGGGCGAAAAGCATGTTACAACCCCGTGCTCTGTCAGATGCCCGACGGCGAAGTGGTGCTGTTCTACAAGATTGGGCGCTTCGTGCAGGACTGGACAGGCTGGCTGGTGCGCTCGAAAGACAACGGACGCACTTGGTCGGCTAAGGAGCCGCTGCCGGAAGGGTTTCTCGGACCGGTAAAGAACAAGCCCATCGTGCTGGACGGCAGCCTGCTCTGCCCGTCGAGCACGGAGAAAGACGGGTGGAAGATACATTTCGAACGGTATGAGCTGGACGGCAACGGACACTTTCCCGACGGCAAAAAGCTGACAGGCAGCGCCACGATGGTCGGCCCGGTGGCAGCGGAGAAGGCAGAGAAGACGTTCGAACAGGGCACGCAGTCGCCCATCGGATGCATCCAACCTTCCATCCTGCGACTGAAAGACGGCAAACTGGCGGTGCTCTGCCGCACACAGAACGGACGGCTGGCAACGAGCTGCAGCAGCGACGGAGGGCGCTCGTGGACACCCGTCACACTGACCACGTTGCCCAACAACAACTCAGGAACCGATGCCGTGACGCTGCGCGACGGCAGACAGCTGCTCGTCTATAACCCCAACGCCACGCAGCCCGGCGAGCATAACGCACCGCGCACACCGCTCATCGTAGCCGTCAGCGACGATGACGGGGCACACTGGCAACCCCTCCTCACCCTCGAAGACAGCCACATCAGCGAATATTCCTACCCCGCCGTCGTCGAAGGGCGCGACGGCACCATCCATATCACCTACACCTGGCGACGCGAACGAGTGAGGTATGTGAAAGTTATAATTGATAATTGATAAATAAGGTTAGAGAGTGTGCTCCCAGTACTCCCAGAATTCTCAGTGCTCCCAGAATTTATCCATTGTAAAATTTTCAATTATCAATTATTTTTCTTGCACGAGTAAAAAAAAAATACTACTTTTGCACGACATTGAAAAGAATTGTAGCGACATAACATTTATCAAAAATACCAAAACAAAATGATTAACAGGGAATTGATTCGCATCAAGATTGTCCAGCTGACTTATGCCTATTACCAAAACGGGAGCCGCAACATGGACAATGCGGAAAAAGAATTGATGTTCAGCCTCTCCAAAGCATACGACCTCTATATACTGTTACTCGCCTTAATCGTAGCTATCACCAAAGAGATGCGCCACCGCACAGAAATCATGGCAAACCGTGCCGAACGCGAGGGAACGGAAATGCCGTCGGAGAAATTCATCAACAACAAATTTGCCGAACAACTGGAAATCAACAAACCCCTGAAAGAGATTCTGGAAAGTCAGAAACTGACGTGGGACAACGACGTGGAATTCATCAAACGGCTTTGCATCAACATCGAGCAAAGCCAAATCTACAAAGACTATATGGCTGACGAGGAAGACTCCTACGAAGCAGACCGCGAGGTGTGGCGCAAGCTGTACAAAGCACTCATACAGGACAACAACGACCTGGAAAGTCTGCTCGAGGAGAAAAGCCTCTACTGGAACGACGACAAGACGGTGGTGGACACGTTCGTGCTGAAAACCATCAAGCGCTTCGACCCAAAGGCAAAGGCAAAGCAAGAACTGCTGCCCGAATACAAAGACGAAGAAGACCGCGAGTTTGCACGCAAACTGTTCAGGGCTGCCATCCTCAATGCCGACCAGTATCAGCGATACATGAGCGAGACGTCACGGAACTGGGATTTCTCACGACTGGCATACATGGACATCATCATCATGCAAATTGCCATCGCCGAGATGATGACCTTCCCCAACATTCCGGTCAGCGTGACAATCAACGAATATGTGGAACTTGCCAAACTCTACTCCACACTCAAAAGCGGAGGATACATCAACGGCATGCTCGACGCCATCGCGCGGCATCTCATCAAGACAGGAAAGATGTTCAAGCCCATGGCAACAGACAAAGACGACGCAGCCGAAGAGGGACAAGAGCAGGAACAGAAACAAGAATCAAACTAATCATTAAAATAAACAAAGCACTATGAACACATCTATTTTATTACAGGCTGCCAACGGACAGGGCGGCGGAATGGGATTCCTGATTATGATGGTGGCAATCTTCGCCATCATGTGGTTCTTCATGATTCGCCCGCAGCAAAAGAAACAGAAAGAGATTCGCAACTTCCAGAACGCACTGACCGAAGGCACCAGCGTGGTGACCGGCGGCGGCATCTACGGAACAGTGAAACGCATCGACCATGCAACGGGAAAAATCGACGTGGAAATCTCCAAGGGCGTAGTCATCACCGTTGACAAATCGTTCGTTTACGCCGACGTGAACGCATCACAGATGCAAAACACCAAGGCAGAGAAATAAGCACATGGGAAGCACGGTGGCACGCAGCTTTCAAGCCGTCAAGAACTTCTTGTTCAGGTTTGTGAACAGGAAGTTCCTCGTCTTCCTGTTTTTCCTCGTCATCAGCGGTGTATTCTGGCTGATTACAACCCTCAACGAGACGATGGAAAAAGAGGTCACGATACCCGTCATACTGACCAACGTTCCCAAAAACATGGTCATCATGAGCGACGGCAACGACACGGTGCGCATCACCGTACGCGACAAGGGATACACACTGGCAACCTATTTCTACACAGACCACATCAAACCGATCGTAATCAGCCTTCCCTCATACATCAAGAGCGACGAGCATGCCAGCGTCTCACAGGCTGAACTGCAGAAAATGGTGCTTCAACGGATTTACGCCTCATCGCAAGTCATCAACATCAAACCCGACAGACTGGAATACTATTTCGTGAACCACAACTCACAGAAAAGCGTCCCCGTAAGGTTTGCTGGAAATGTGCACGCCGAGCGAAACCATACCATCACCGCCATCAACATCACACCGAAAAACGTGACGGTCTATGCACCACAAAAGATTCTGGACAGCCTGCAGAGCATCCCCATCGGACTGTTCAACATGAGCAGCATCACCGACACGGTACGGAAAGACATCAAACTGCAACGGATGAAAGGCGTGAAAACCGTGCCCGACCAGGTGAGAATCGAAATATGTGCCGACAGGCTCACGGAAAAAACGGTGGAAGTGCCGGTAGAAACCATCAACGTGCCCGACGGAAAGAAGCTGCGCATCTTCCCTTCGCGCATCAACATCAAATGCACCGTCGGAGCAAGCCAGTTCAAGAACATCACGGAAGATGACTTCAAGATTGTTGCCGACTACAACTCACTGACAGGAGCAGTGGGCGAAAAGTGCGTCATCCGCCTGGTTGCCGTATCCGAGAAAGTCTCGAACGCCAGACTGGAAGTCAGCGAGGTGGACTACCTCATAGAACAATGAGAAAAGCAGCAGTCACCGGAGGCATCGGAAGCGGCAAGTCGTTCGTCTGCAAACGGCTGGAGGAGAGAGGCATCAACGTCTATGACTGCGATGCGGCTGCCAAACGACTGATGCACACATCGGAAACCATCCGCAGGGAATTGCAACAGACGGTGGGCAAAGAAGTGTACGCCGACGGACAACTCAATAAAAACAAGTTGGCACAATTCCTCCTTGCATCCGAAGAAAACAAACTGAAGGTCAACAGCATCGTCCACCCCGCCGTGGCAGAAGACTTCGAGAAATCGGGATTGGAGTGGCTCGAAAGCGCCATCCTCTTTGAAAGCGGGTTCGACAAAAGAGTGAAGTTCGACCTCATCGTCTGCGTCACCGCGCCCTTAGCCACACGCATACGGCGCATCATGCAACGCGACGGCATATCACTCGCCCAAGCTTTGATGTGGATACACCGGCAGATGCCGCAGCGAGAAGTGCGACAGCGAAGCCAGTACATCATCATCAACGATGAAAAACATGGACTGGAAAAACAAATAGAAAACATGATCAACAGCTGGAACATTCCGGCAAAAACTGATTAACAAAAAAGATAAAAACACTATGCAAGAAACCATTCTTTCAATAGCCGGAAAACCAGGGCTCTACAAACTGGTGTCAAGAGGAAAAGGAAATCTCATTGTCGAGACATTGGACGAAACAAAAAAACGCCTGCCGGCATTTGCCACCGACCGCGTGACAAGCCTCGGCGACGTAGCCATCTACACAGAGATGGAAGACGTGCCACTGACCGACGTGTTCGCTTCCATCCTCGAGAAGGAGAACGGAAAACCCTGTTCCATCGCCTACAAGAAAATCGACAGCAAAGAACTGCGTAAGTATTTTGCTGAAGTGCTGCCGGAATTCGACCGCGACCGCGTGCACGACAACGACATCCGCAAACTGCTCTCCTGGTATGACATCCTTGTCAACAACGGCATCACAGACTTTAAAGAAGAAGAGCAGGAAGAAAACAAAGAAAGCGAACAGTAAGGTCCGTAAGGCAACCAAATGCCCGACAGCTGAAGCTTTTCAAGAAAAAGTCTTCAGAAAATTCGTTATTCTCATTAAAAAGTATTACCTTTGCACCGCTTTTTCAAAAACACCGAAGAAAGTTATCGTGTGATGGCGAATTAAGCATGTCATTTATTAACAACTTAATTTAGAGTAACACAAATGAAAGAAATTGAAGTAAAAGGTCAGAAACGTAACGACACTGGCAAGAAAGCAGCCAAGCTGCTGAGAAAAGAGGGACTCATCCCCTGTAACCTCTACGGAGAAGCTAAAGACGAGAACGGACTCCCGAAGTCTATGCCGCTCGCAATTCCCATGACGGAACTCCGCAAGGTGGTTTACACACCGCACATCTACGTCATCAACCTCAACATCGACGGAGAGCACCACACAGCCATCCTGAAGGAACTGCAGTTCCACCCGGTGACAGACGCACTGCTCCACATCGACTTCTATGAGGTGAACGACCAGAAGCCTATCACTATCGGTATCCCTGTGAAACTCAACGGACTGGCACAAGGTGTGCGTGACGGTGGACGTATGAACCTCGTTGTTCGTAAGATTGACGTAACCGCTCCTTATCAGCAGATTCCCGAGCATCTCGATATCGACGTAACACACATGACCATCGGCAAGAGCATCAAGGTCGGAGAACTCAACTTCCCAGGTCTTGAACTCGCTACCAGCAAAGAGGTGGTGGTATGCTCAGTGAAGATGACACGTGCCGCTACATCTGCCGCCGCAGCCGCTTCCGCTGAAGAGGCTCCTGAAGAGGGAGAAGCACCCGCAGAAGAAGCTGCACCCGCTGCAGAATAACAAAGCTCTCATTTGTCCAACCGAACAATCGGAGCAGAGATAAAACAATATGGATAAATATCTCATCGTGGGACTGGGGAACCCCGGCACTGAATATGCCGACACCCGCCACAACACTGGATTTATGGTATTGGACGCTTTCGCAAAAGCGTCCAATACTGTTTTTGAGGACAAACGATACGGATTCGTTGCCGAAACATCCCTGCGTGGAAGGAAAATCTTCCTGCTCAAACCAACCACCTTCATGAACCTCAGCGGAAACGCTGTCAGATATTGGCTCAACAAAGAAAACATCGAACAGGAACGAATGCTCGTCGTGGTCGATGACGTGGCATTGCCACTGGGCAGTATCAGGATAAAAGCAGGGGGAAGCGACGGAGGACACAACGGACTGGGACACATCCAACAACTCATCGGTGCCCAATATCCTCGAATGAGAATGGGAATTGGAAACGACTTCCCCATCGGAGGACAAATCAACTGGGTCCTCGGAACATTCGACGAAGAAGAAAAAAAAGTCCTGCAGCCAGCTATCGACACTGCCGTTGAAGCCATCAAAAGCTTCGTTCTTGCAGGTGTCAATATCACCATGAACCAGTTCAACAAAAAAGGCAAGCAGGAAAAGAAAGCTACTGAAGAAAAGAAAGCCGAGCAACAACCGACAGGCAACATCAGCGAGTAAGAACATGAACGAAGCAAGAATTGACAAATGGCTGTGGGCTGCACGCATCTTCAAAACACGCTCCATCGCCGCAGACGCCTGTAAAAACGGACGTGTGACGATCAATGGCGTCAACGTCAAACCGTCAAGACCGCTCAAAGAGGGCGAGGTGGTCAGCGTCAAGAAACCGCCAGTCACCTACTCTTTCCGCGTGCTCAAATGTATTGAACAACGAGTCGGCGCCAAACTCTTGCCCGAAATCTACGAAAACGTGACGGACCCGAAGCAATATGAAATCCTCGAAATGAGCCGCATCAGCGGATTCATCAACCGGGCGAGGGGAACAGGACGGCCTACAAAAAAAGACCGGCGCTCAATCGAGGCTTTCGTGGAGCCCGCCATGTTCGGATTCGAAGACGATGATGATTTCTTCGACAAAATCACGGAATAACGAAATTACGTTATAACGACATAACGAAACAACAAACAGCCATGAAAAATATCGCCATTTTCGTTTCCGGAAGCGGAACAAATTGTGAAAACATCATCCGACATTTCAGCGGCCACCAGCAGGTCAACATCGCATTGGTGCTGAGCAACCGGGCGGATGCTTATGCCCTCGTCAGGGCGCAACGACTGGGAGTGCCGACTGCCGTCGTCAGCAAGAGCGAGTTCAACGATGAAAAGAAAATGAACACTTTGTTAGACTCATACCATATCAACTTCATCGTACTTGCCGGATTCCTCCTCATGGTGCCGTCGTTTCTCATCCGCCGATACGACCACCGCATGCTCAACATACACCCTGCCCTACTGCCCAAACACGGGGGAAAAGGGATGTACGGACACCACGTACATGAAGCGGTAAAGGCAGCCGGCGACACTGAGACAGGAATGACCGTCCACTGGGTGAGCGACGTGTGCGACGGCGGGGAAATCATCGCACAATTCTCCACGCCCCTATCGCCTGACGATACCCCTGACGACATTGCGCACAAAGAACATCTGCTCGAAATGGAATACTTCCCGAAAGTCATTGAGAAAACCATACTAGGTTTGAAGGAATAAATACGCAGCTGCCTCAACTTTATACAAACAAAAAAAGGAGCGGTCTCGCTCCTTTTTTGTTTTTTCCATTCCCACAAAACATCTTCATCAGAATCCACCAGGGCGACCGCCACCGAAGCCACCTGGACGACCACCAAAGCCGCCACGTGTGCCGCCAGGACCACGCTGATAACCTCCGCCATTTCCGCCCCGCGCATCTCTGCCGCCAAAGGCATTGAATCGATAAATCAGATGCAACATGGCATAGGAGTTGATGCTATTATATTCCGTATCACGACGCAGACGCTCATTGATCATACGACTGAGATTGCTCTGGTTGTGCAGAATGTCATAGAATTGCAGCGTCACCGACAATGGTTTTCCTTTGAGGAAACTCTGACTGAGTTGCGCATTCCATATCAATTCGTTCGTATTCATCGACTTATCGCTGTAACCGCGACGGGAGTTGTTGTTTAATCCCGTAGAGACCGTCATTCCCCAAGGAGCCATCAGGTTGACATTCAGACCATACGAGAACTCCCATGTGTCGAGATCGCTCTGGCTCTGGAGTTTGTTGCGGGCATGGGTATAGTTCACAGAAGCATTGGGCTCGATTTCTATCCAACTGTTACGATAGCTCAGAGAGAGGCGTTCGCCGATGGTCATCGTGCGAGTGGTGTTCTTCTGGGAATCAGACATTCGGTCGAGGCTCAGATAGCCCACATAGTGATTGTAGTTGAAGTTCGTGAACGTATTGACGTTCCAATAGCCTGCAGAGTCGATAGCAGTATTAAACATAAAAGCAGCCATCGTGTTCCAGTTGCCGTTGATGTTTTCGGGTTGCGTGGTGCGTCCGCCAGTCCGCTCGTCATATGTCACCTTGCTACTGATGCTGTTGCGTGTATTCGAATAGTTGATGAAAGTCATAATCGCACGCTGATGGCTCTGTATATAATTATTGTAGAAGAGTCGGAAATTGTTCGTGAACGAAGGCTTCAGGCCCGGATTACCTTTCGTGACATTGAGCGGGTCGCTGTCGTCGGTGATATCAAGCAGGTCGGTCATACTCGGTTGCGAGGATGTTCCGCGATAGTTGATTCGCAGATTGCTGACACGCGAGAAGCGGTAACGGAACTCTACCGTCGGGCTCCAGTTGGTCACCGTGCGGGTTGTATCAACGTGTATGCCCTGATAGTCTTGCATGTATTTCGATTTCTGCGGTTGAATCATGATACCGGCATTCAACTGGAACTTCGGCTGAATCCAGCGATACATCAACTGCGCCTCGTGTATATAGTTCCGATACTCAGAATAGCGGCTCAGGTCAGTATCCAGATAGTCGCTGATTGGACCTGCCACACGCGACAGATAGGCATTCCAGTTGCGATATTCCGGTGTGATGCCATCAAAGAATGCACGCCCCATTTCGCTGAAGTCATACGTTGAGCGGTCACTCTTGTTGAAACGATACTGATATTTGTAGCTGAATTGCAGGAACATCGCCTTGGCAATCGGCTCACTGTACGTGAATTGCAGGGCATAGCTCCAGTTGCGGGTCGGTGTCACATTGTATCGGTTGGTCTGATAGGTGGAATCCAATCCCAGAGCCGTCTTAATCATGTAAAGATGCACGTCATTTGTGGACAGGCTCGTGTTGTCATTATTTCCAAACGACCAGTCGGTACGGAGTGTCAGGTTCCTGCCGTTCCTATTCAGTTTGCGATTAAATTGCAGCATCGCGTTGGCACTGTTCGACTTGCCATAGCTCAGATTCATCGTGTTCTGGCTGTTCACCATCAAGTCATCTTCAGCCAACTTCTCAATATCTTCCGGCGACAGTGGGTCCAACACATACAGATAGGGGTCTTCCTTATAAGAAGCCGTGCGCTCCACACGATTTCCGTCGCTGGTCGAGAAACTGAAGCTCGGGCGGAACATGATATTGGTCATCGAGTCGGGAGTCCATTCCACACGCATGTTTCCGTTCCACGAATTGCTGCGCGTATAGTTCTGGGATATGCTGTTTGAGAATGAACCGACCGTGCTCACAAAGTTCTCTGTAGCACTGCGTGACCAGATGTCACCATTACGATGGTTCCAGCGCAGGCTGGCATCCAACTTCAGGTGTTTGCTGTCATCGTAATTGAAGTTCGCTCCTATCATTTTCGAGGTGTTCAAACCATTGCGGTTGCCACCGAAGCGTCCTCGTCCGCCACCGCCCGGGAAGCCCATATCGTTCGTATTATTGGCATTTCCGAAAAGCATGAAACGGTATTTGTCATTGAAATAGCCTCCCATCAAACGCTCTGCATAGCGGTGCTTCGTACCGATGGCAAGGTCGATATTGCTCATAAAGCCTTTATTCATGCCTGGCTTGATACCAAAGTCGAGCACCATCTGCTCATTGCCGTCATCGATACCTGTCACACGTGCCAGGTCGCTCTTCTCGTCATACGCCTTTATATTGTCAACGATGGAAGCGGGAAGGTTCTTCAGGGCGGTCTGCGTGTCGCCCGTCATAAATTCCTTTCCGCCCACTTTTATTTTGTCCACCGTACGCCCGTTCACCGTTATCTTTCCGTCTTCAGTCACCTCTGCACCGGGAATCTTCTTCACCAGTTCCTCTACCGCCGAGCCTTCCGGCACACGATAAGCCGAGGCGTTGTATTGGAACGTATCTTCTTTGAGTACGACCTTCGCCGCATGACCGGTTGCCGTCACGCCTTTCAGCATGATGGCGTCTGAAGCCATGACAATCGTACCCAAATCAATATCCTTATCATCGGCAATCGCCACATTGCGGGTGACGTCCTTATAGCCAACACTCGTCAGACGAACGATATATTGCCCGTTCTCCGGAGCCGTCAGAGTGAATTTTCCCACGTCATCAGAAATGGCACCTCCGACAAACGTACTGTCTTTTTTCAGCAGTTGGACCGATGTCTGCACCATCTCTTCCTTGGTATCATTATCCACTATCGTACCCGAAATCTTACGTTCCTGAGCATATAAAAGAAGTGATGTAGCCATCACTGCACATAACAATAATACACGCTTCATAGCCTAACTTTAATTCTTTTCTCTTTTGGATGCAAAGTTAGGAAAAAAGTTTAATTCCGATTCACTTTTAAATCTACCCATTTCCTTAGTATAGAGCAAAACCGGATGACGAAACATCTCTTTCCTTTGCACTCGAAAAGCAAAGAAAGATATTCTTTTGACGGAATGTTAAAATTCAGAAATCATGACGGTCATTTTTCCTTTTTTCCTATCTTTGCTGCTGTTCAGAAACAAAACAAGGAGGAATTGCTTATGAGAAATATCGTTTATTCCACACAGTTGAAGCATGACTTGGCACTCACCATCTCTGAATGCGAACACGACAGGATTTTCCTACTGGTCGATGAAAACACCGAAACACATTGTCTGCCGCTCATCATAAGCTTCTTCAGCCTGAAAGAAGCCACCATTATCCGTATCCCTGCAGGCGAAAAGAACAAGAACGTCAATGCGCTGACACATATCTGGAGCGCACTGAGCAACGGCTGTGCCACACGCCACTCACTGCTCATCAGTCTCGGTGGCGGAATGGTGACCGACGTCGGCGGTTTCGCTGCCTCTACGTTCAAACGGGGAATCAACTTCATCAATATTCCCACGACGCTGCTCGGCATGGTCGATGCTTCCGTAGGAGGAAAGAACGGCATCGATTTCAACGGACTGAAAAATGAGGTCGGTACGTTTGCACAACCCCGATTCACGCTGATTCACACACCTTTCCTTCAGACACTCCCCTACTCCGAACTGCTCTCCGGTTTTGCAGAGATGCTCAAGCATGCACTGCTCGACAAAGAACAGACGTGGAGCGACATACTGACATTCGACATTGACAAGCCCGACCTCACACAACTGCAGCGCATGGTGGAGACTTCGGTGCGCATCAAAGAGAAGTTTGTGGAATCGGACCCGCACGAGAAAGGCATCCGCAAGGCACTCAACTTCGGACATACTTTCGGTCATGCTTTCGAGGCGTTCAGCAACGGAAAGCTGCTCCATGGGCACGCCGTGGCACACGGAATGGTTTGCGCGCTATATCTCAGTGCGCTGAAAACCGGATTTCCGACGGAACGTATGCGCCAGACGGTCTCTTTCATCCGCGAACACTACGGCAGACCGGACATCTATTGCGATGATTATGAGCAACTCTATGCGCTCATGCTGCACGATAAAAAGAACAAGGGCGACCACATCATGCTGACCTTGCTTGCCGGTTTCGGAGACATCAAGACCAATCAGACTCCGTCAAAGGAAGAAATTTTCGAGGCGCTCGATTTCGCGCGGGAAGGATAACCCATCTCAGAGGACAGATTGTGAGGCGAGTTTTTCGGCTCCATTACGGTCGGGCTTACCCGTTGCCGTCAGTGGAATCTCATCCACCGTTATGAAATAACGGGGCTTCCAATATTTAGGCAATACACGCTCACACACACTTTCAACAAGAGCCAGGTCGTGACTTTCCGTCAGCAAGACGACCGTCTCGCCCAACCGGCTTTCACGCGCGCGTGTTATTAAATAAGGTGTATTCAGATGCGGGCGCAAGAGGCGCTCCACTTCTTCTATCTGGATTTTGATTCCCCCAGAACAAATGACGTTATCCCGCCTGCCGAGAATGCGGAAACGGCGCCCATCCGGATGAAGCGTAGCGATATCGTTCGTCTGCAACACTTCCCCGCATAACGCCGGTGCATCGATGCGCAGACATTCCTCGTCGCCGAGCGACACACTCACGCCCTCCATCGGTGTGTACCAGTCGCTCGCCTCGGTGCCGCTGAGTCTGCGAAGGGCGACGTGCGACAGCGTTTCGGTCATGCCATACGTGCTCCAAACAGCATTTGGAAACGAGCGCAACTCGCGCTCCAACGCTTCATCAACAGCCCCTCCGCCTATGATGAGATGACGAATGCGCCGCAACTGTTCGCGCTCCTCTTCCACCTGCAGCGAACAAGCCACCTGATAGGGAACCATCGCCACAAAGTCGAATCCATCCTCTTTTCCAATGAACTCGCACAGGGGATGGGAGGATGGCTCGACAGCAGTCAGCCGCAGTCCGCGCACCCACGCCCGAACTGCCATCATTTTTCCGGCTATAAAATCGAGCGGCATGCAGAGCAGCGCCGTGTCGCCCTCGCGCAAACCGAGGAAATCGCAGGTCATCCGCGCCGATGTTTCCATGCGTCGCTTCTCCACCCACAACGGTTTCGGAGTGCCGGTCGAGCCGCTGGTATGAACCAAGATGCGGTCGCTCTCATCATGCCATTCAGCAGAAAACTCAGATAAAGTCATTTTTTGATTCATGCTTTTCGATGCAAAGATAAATCTTTTTGCACAAACATTTGTAAAAAGCATCACAAAAAAGCGGAACAGCTCAAGACCTCTGTCTCTACTGTTCCGCCAACCAATTAGTAAAGTTAGTAAGTAAAAATGCCTATCTTCACAGACGGGGTTTCTTCAGTCAGGAGTTGATGACCGTACCATCCGGACGGATTCTCAACTTCACATCCTGTTGTCCTTTCTTTTCCAGTTCCAACTCATAATACTCGTCGGTCGGTGTCTGGATGAAATCAGCATCGTCGATGCTCCAGCCTGAATAGTTGGCTGCGACATAGTTCTTGACTGCCTGCGGGAGCGTGGCGGTCCGGAGATTGATTTCCGACTTTGTCCGAACCCAAGTTCCGTCAGCCTGGAACCATGCTTCATACTCAACGCCGTTCAATACAAATTCTGCTTCATACAAGTGAGCGTTTCGCTCCCACTCCACCTGCTGTGCACCGGGATAGCGTCCAGAGAACGCATCGCGCACTGCCGTCGGAACAGAATTCGTATTCAAATCGTTGTCGTTGTTGTGGCTGGTGCCATTATTATTCACAGTATTGAGCAGCGTTCCGTCGGCACGGATTTGCAACGTCACATCCTGCTCATTGCGTTTCTCCAAGTCCAAATCATAATATTCATCGGCGGGTGTCTGGATGAAGTCAGCATCGTCGATGCTCCAGCCTGCGTAGTTTGCAGAGAGATATTCCTTAATGGCTTGCGGAAGCGTAGCGGTCCGGAGATTGATTTCCGTCTCTGTGCGCAACCAAGTGCCGTCTGCCCGGAAGAATGCTTCGCTCTTGGCATTGTCGAGGATAAACTCCGCCTCATATTGGCTGCCTTCACGCTCCCACTTCGTGCGCAACGCTTTCGGGTAGCGCTCATTGAATGCATTGACCACTACGGCAGGGATGGCTGATGAATTCACATCGGTTCCCGCCGTATTCACGTTTTTCACAAACGAGTTGATCAGCGTTCCGTCGGCACGGATAAACAAGGTCACTTCTGGCTCGCCACGCTTTTCAAGTTCTATCTCATAATACTCATCCTTAGATGTCTTGATGAAGTCAATGTCATCAATCGTCCATGCCGGATAATTCGTTGCGATATAATCCTGAATCGCCTGTGGCAATCCACTGCCCTGCTTGCCGAGGTTCATTCCCGTACGCGTCAGTTTCCACGTTCCTTCCTTTTCAAACCATGCGTTATATGCAGCATTTTCCACAGAAAACTCGGCTTCCAAAAGCTCACTTTTCTTCTCCCACGTCACATTCTGAGCCGCAGGGAAACTGGCTTCAAACAAGGTCTGTACCGCTTCCGGAACAGTTACTTCCTGCTGAACATCATCTGTCAGCACATCATTTTCTTCATTTGTACAACTTTGCAGTCCCATTCCCAAAAAGGCAATCGCTGCAATCACTAATAATCTTACTTTCATTTTCATCTTTTTTTAGCTAATAACATTTCATATAAACTCACTCATTCCTTATCAACTGTCGATTTCTATCACCTGAAACTTCTTGTTGAACTTGATTTCAAGCCGATTCGACAGATTGACTTCATAATAGTTATTCTTTCGCCCTATCTCCATAATCTGCGCCCCCTGGTAGTTCTTTCTCACATAGTTGACGATGGGCGCGGGAACGATACCGGCAGGAACGGGTGCCGACTTACAGTCGATTTCCGTCCATTCGCCGCTCCCGTTGAATTCCACCTTGTCGCCACTTGTGAAAATCACGTCATAGCTCCTTCCGATAACCTCTTTTTCCATTTTCGCCAACGCTATCTTGTGACGGGGGAAGTATTTCTTGATGAATTGCTGTGCCGCTACCGGAAGCTGACTGTACGTAATCGGTTTGTCGTGCCCGGCGTGCAATGCCGACAGACAGGCAAAGGCAAAGACGACGGTCAATATCAGTTTTTTCGTTCTCATTTTTCTATCCTTTCTTCTATTATATATTTAATAATGTGATGCAAATATCCGAACCAAATCTGAAAACAATCTGAATATCCCGGAAAAAAATGATTTTTTTCGCAAAAAAAAGAATACGCACGCGAACAGCCCTCCGTTTTTGTATATTCATGCAAAACATGCATACGTTATGCAGTTTTGTAACGTTCAGATAATCAATGTGTTGCGAATGCGTTTCCAAAAGTGCCACTTTCGCGTCCTAAAAGTGCCACTTTCGCAGTCTAAAAGTTCCCCTTTTGCGAGCTAAAAGTGCCACTTTTGGAAAACGATAGTTTTACCCCTGCAAAATGAATATATATACAACGTTTGGGGAGCATCAGTTTTTGACTATCGTGAACGCATGTTTTCCGTTGTTGAAAGCATAGTCTATCCTCAGTCCATAACGCTGGCAGATGGCTTTCACGACGGCTAAGCCGAGTCCTAACGACTGGCGGTTGTCCGAGGAATGATAGAAGCGCTCGAAGATATAGTCCCTGTTCAGGCTTTCCGGTGCGCCTGTATTTTCGAACAGCAGCGAGTCGGTCGTTGCCTTTATCGTGATTTCCCCGCCCTCGTGGTTGTGCACAAAAGCGTTTTTCAGCAGGTTGGAGAGCAGCGTCTGCGCCAGCGATTCGTCCATGCTGACGATGAAATCGCCCTGCAATTCGGTCTGCAGACGGATGTTTTTCGAGGCATAGACCATCTCGTAATCGGGCAGCAACCGCTGTATCGACTCCGTGAAATTCACATCCGCCACGTCGGCAAACTGCCCGTTGTCGATTTTTGTGAGCAACAGGAGCGAACGGTTCATGCGCGACAACTGCTCCAGAGTCTGCCGCGTCTTGACGATTTCTTCCATCTGCCGTTCGGTGAGCGACGGGTCTTCAAGCAGCATCTCCAGGCGGCTGCTGCAGATGGCGAGCGGTGTCTGCATCTCGTGCGAGGCGTTGCCGATGAACATCTTTTGCTGTTCGTATGCCACTTCCGTCCGCTCGATGCTCTCTTTCACCACCTCATTGAGCTTCCTGAACTCGTAAATCTTGGTCGGATTGTCCAGCGGCCGGTTGTCTTCTCCCACACGATACTTGTCCAGCCATCGCAGCAACTTGCGCAACGGACGCATCGAATGACCGATGGTCCACAGGTTCAGGAGCAAGATGCAAAGGAGGATGGCAAGGAAAAGAAAGACAATCCAGTAGAAAATGGCTCCGCGCAGGTCTTTCTTGTCAATATGCGGCGTAGATACTTCGATCTCAAAAAACTTCCCGTCGTCATTCTGGAAGATGTAGGTCAGCACGCGCGCCGGCTCAAACTCGTCTTTCTCTTCGATGAACACGTCACGGTCTTCGTAGCGCACGTGCGGTGTCTGTGCCGCATACTGCGGCGTTATCTCGCGCAGAAAGAACTGGTTGTTGGAACCGCTCGACGCCGTGGGGAGGGCTTCGTTGCGCACGGAGCGGATGATAATCATTTCGGCATAGTCTTCCAGCGAGTCGTCCACCTCATCGTTCACTTCGTTCATAATCGTATAATAAAAGAACACCGACCAGCAAAACAGAATCAGTGTTGCCAGCAGCGACAGGCGAAGTGTGATGACGTGGAGCAATCTCATGGCACAACCAATTTATATCCGAATCCGTAAACCGTCTTTATCTCAACCTGCGCACCAGCCTCTTTGAGCCGTTTGCGAAGGTTTTTCATCTGCGCATAGATGAAGTCGAAGTTGTCTGCCTGGTCGATAAAATCCCCCCAGACAGCCTCTGCCAGCATCTGCTTCTCTACGAGCCGCCCCTGACGATTGATGAGGAACATCAGAATGTCGTATTCCTTGCGTCCCAACTCTATCGCCTGACCGTCAACGGAGACGGTATAGGAAGCCGTATCGATGGAGAGATTGGCTATCTGCATCGTGTTGTCCACCTGCTGGTTGACCCGCCGGAGAAGACTCCTGATGCGCGCATGCAGCTCCGAGAGATGGAAAGGCTTCGGCAAATAGTCGTCAGCCCCCAACTGCAAGCCCGCCACCTTGTCCTCCACCGAATCCTTGGCAGAGAGTATAATCACGTTCAGGCGCAGCCCTCGCCGCGATGCCTCGCGCAGCAGGTCGAGCCCGTTGCCGTCAGGCAGCATGATGTCGAGCAGAATACAGTCGTATTCATAGATAAAAACTTTCGAGCATGCCGACGAATAGTCTTCTGCCGTCTCCACCACATAGCGCTCCGAGCGGAGCGAATGAACCAGCAGTTCGCGAAACTCACGATTATCCTCTATCACCAATATTTTCATACTTTCATCGTTCTAAACAGATGTTCTTTCTTCATTATCTCACGGCAAAAATAGCACGACAATCTGAAAAAAAACTGAATTTTGCATTTTACCGCAGATTCCGCATATATATCTTCCGTTAGGCGCTCCCTCTCCATTTAGGGGAGGGTTAGGGTGGGGCTCCCCTCTACCACCCACAGCTCATCGCCACGGATTTCGAGCGGCAAGGGGATGTTATCCACAAACAGCTGCCCCGTCCCGAGCCCCTGCGGGAACTGGATATCAGGACCATAGACATGGGCGGCAAGCTGGGCAACGGCATTCAGACCGACGTTGCTCTCCAACGCACTCGTTATCCACGAGCCGATGCCGCGCTTCTCCGCTTCCGAAATCCACTCTTGCGTACCGCGAATGCCACCGTGCAACGATGGCTTGAGCACGATATACTGCGGATGGACGGCATCCAACAACTCTTGTTTCTCCCACAGACGGTTGGCACCTATCAATTCCTCGTCGAGAGCTATCGGCACGGGCGCCTCCCTGCAAAGCCGCGCCAACGCCTCCCACTGTCCTGCGCGGACAGGCTGCTCGATGGAATGCATGTCGAACCGCGCCAACTCTTCCAGCTTCTTCGGAGCCTCGTCCACAGAAAAAGCGCCGTTGGCATCGACGCGCAACTCCACATCCTGACGGGAGAAACGGCTACGAATCAGCCGCAACAACGCCATTTCCTCGTCCCAACCGATAGCGCCAATCTTTATCTTCACACAGCGGAAGCCCTGGCGGAGCTTCTCTTCCATGCGTTGCAACATCTCGTCGTAGTTGCCCATCCACACCAAGCCGTTGATAGGAATGCCCTCTTCACCACGACTAAACGGCGTGTTGAACAACGCCAAAGAGCCTCTTTGCGCATGAAGGACAGCCGTTTCCAGACCGAAGACCATCGACGGGAACGGACGCAACTCGTCAAAATCCGTCCGTCCGGAGCGTGCCACCACTTCACAGGCATCCGCCAGCATCTTCTCATAATCCGGCAAATCATCGCACGAGAGCTGCGGAAGCGGTGCACACTCGCCCACTCCCATGCGCCCTTCCTCGTCCGTCAGCCGCACCAGCCACGACCGCCGCGTCCGATAGACACCGCGCGAAGTGCCCGCCGGCTCACGGAAATGAAACGTCCGCTGCTCTATTTCATACACGTATTTCATTCCTCCCTCATTTTTAGATGGATACAAAAATACAGAAACTTTGCCTATCACGCAAAATAAATACACCTTTGTTTTGCATTTTCCAACAAATCTTTTTATATTTGCAAACAGCTTGGGGGGAATCGTGGCACTTGCCATCGCATGAAAATCCTGAGCAAAAATGCATAAGCTTATTATTTCGCACTTAACCGAAAAAGGAGATTTTCTCAAACCTCTGCTGCAGGTTGGCGCAGGTTTGTTATATATTTGCACAAAAATCAATAATGACTAATCATGGAAAATACAAAACCGAATAAACAGGGAACTGCGCACTTATTTTACAACGGAGCAGTAGAGATGAAAAAACAACACATGCGCATGTATCAATTTGACTATAAGAAAGCATGCTGCTCTATGAATGATTTTGAATTTGAAAAGTTGGACTAATATTAATATATAATAATTATGGAAATAAAAGTAAAACAATTAATTAAGGAAAGTCTATATAAAAGACTGGTAGGTCATGGCGAGATTGACACCATTCTCAATAATTACGCTTTGGTGGAGAAATGGACAACTGGAATTATGGCCTTGGGCTATAACGACAGTGATATAGAATTGGCAGCACAGGACATCTACGAGATGAAAGCTGCTTTGTTAGGGAAAATCTCAATAGAAGATATTCGGGCTTTCCTATGCTTGGTTAATAATAGATTTACAGATGAAATAATGGCTTTTACTCGATATGTTGAGCTACGTGATGAAGATGAATCCAAGATTATTTCTGCCGTTCAAGAGGAACTGAACTTAGTTGAAGAAGGTGATTTTATGTTCTCCTAATTAGCATTTTCATATTAAAACTAAAAATCGCCTTCTACCATAATATAAATTATATGTCATAACAAATATGAAACAACAAGATTCGAAAAATACTTCTGAAATACAAGCAGAGATAGTTCCTGTTAAAGACCTAATTCAAGAAAAAATATTGCGCATACCCTCATATCAAAGACCTTATAGATGGGATGAAAAGAATGTTCGTCAATTATTGGAAGACATTCATGCTAGTAAAAACGCCGGTAAAAAGAATTATAGAATTGGTAGTGTCATTTTGTACAACAATAAGAAAGAGAACACTTTAGACATCGTTGACGGTCAACAACGACTTACCACATTATTTCTTTTATGGAAAGTTTGTGGTGCCCCTGAAGGTTATTCCTGTCCTTTGAGTTTTGGCTCGGAATCATATGAATCTCTCAATAACAACCATGCATTTATCAAGGAATGGCTTGAAGAGAATATTGGAAACGACAAGAAACGCTATATCACGTATATATTTGATGCGTGTGATTTTGTTACAATCGTTGTTGATGATCTCACGGAAGCCTTTCAGATGTTTGATTCGCAAAATGGTAGAGGAAAAGATTTAGAAGCATATAATCTATTGAAAGCGTATCATATTCGTGCTATGGAAATGGAAAGTAGGGAAGAGAAAATCCGTTGTGATAAGCGTTGGGAGGAAGCCACACAATACGATCCTACGCCCAAAATCAAGGACGATCCGAACATAGATATATTGAAACAATTATTTGATGAACAATTATACCGAAGCCGAGTGTGGAGCAGGCAAGAGAATGCTGGCGAGTTTTCAAAAAAACATATTGATGAATTCAAAGGGTTTACCATTGACAAAAACCATCCCGCCTTGTTCCCTTATCAAAATCCTCAGTTACTACAATATCTGACTGCAAAGTTTTACGATACCATTCTCTCTGGCACCGCAGCTACCAAGAATCGTTTTGAATATGGCGACAACGACCACATTAACCCCTTTGTGAATGTCAATCAACAGATTGTGAATGGCAAAGATTTCTTTGATTATGTTGAAACCTATGTTGAGATTTATAAAGAGATGTTCATTAATATAGGCACATATCAACTAAGTGAGTTTAAAGAATTCTACTATACGCATTGCCTAAACTATAATTGGAAAGAGGAAACTTACTCTGAAATAAAGGAAAATAGAAAGATGGATTGGGCGTTCAAGCCTTCTTGGCCTGCTGCAAGGACAGGTGACTCCTATTTACGAGAGGCATACAAGTCACTCGTATTTGTGTTGTTCGATAAATTTGGGGAGAAAGGATTGAACAGACACTATAAAAACCTTTATAGACTTATCTATTCTAAGAGACTGCAAAAAAGTCAGGTGAGATACAAATATGTTTCAGAACTGCCCTGTGAGTTCTTCAAGATTATAGTTAATGCTAAAGATTTGGCAGATTTGGCGGTAATAGATAATATTGCAGCCAAATTGTCACAAGAGGATTACGATGCAAAAGATAAAATTAACAATCAAACAATTATTAACTTCATAATAGGGTGAAATCATGGAAACTAAAAATTTGGGAAAAAGTATACACGATATTTTTGATAATCAAAATAAGTACATCATACCACTGTACCAACGTAATTTTTCTTGGAAGAGGGAACAGATTGAACAGTTGCTGCAAGATGTATTCTCGGCTTTTAATCAAAACCCGAAGAGTAATTATTTCATTGGCAGTCTTGTTGTTCTGAAACGTTCTAATGGGGATTTTGAGGTTATTGATGGTCAACAGCGACTAACCGTTTTATCCCTTATTACCAAAATATTGGGTATCAACAAAGAACCACGTCTTTTCTATGATTCTCGTCCTGAGGTGGAAGAGTTTTTTAAAGCGTTCTACACTTCTGGGGATCGATTTTTCAACATGAGTTCTTCACAAACTGCACATCTGAGAAATGCTATTGATTTTATCAATGAAATTAATTTGGATGCTGAAAATCAAACGGGGAGAATTAATGAAGCCCAAGAAATCGTAAAACATGGTGTCTCTTTTTGTCAATATTTTGAGAATAATGTAATTTTGGTTCGTGTTGAGATTCCGCAAGACACAGATGTCGCCTCCTATTTTGAGATTATGAACAATCGTGGTGAACAGTTGCAGAAACACGAGATTCTGAAATCATTTTTATTGAGCAAATTGGAAGGAAAGTCACCTGACGAATTCGCCAAGATTTGGACGGCTTGCTCACAGATGGACATGCCGATTCAAAAACTTTTCGTGAAAGAGGATAGACGCAAGTATTTTGGTAATAACTATGCCAAGTACCAATTTGAGGGTCTAACCACAATTGAGGATAATGTAGACAGCTATTCGTCAAACACCATTCCACTTGATTTAGTTATTGATAATACCTCTACACCATTTGCCAAAGATGACAAGAAGGGTAATGACTCAGATGACGATGTGGAAGGTGATGGAACTGAGACTAAATACCAGTCTATCATTGACTTTCCTAATTTTCTGATGCATGTTTTCAAAGTGTTATTTCCTGATAAAGATATTCCTCTCAACGAGAAATATTTGATAGATACTTACCATAAAGTAAAAGGGGAGTTGGACTCTGAGGAATTTATTAAAACTCTATTTTTCTGTCGCACCGTTTTTGATAGATACGTTGTAAAAACCTCGCCTGAAATTGATGGCAATAACAAATCTGAAGATGGAGAAAAATGGTGCTTAATAAAGCCTGTAAAATATGAAAAGAAATGGGATTATGTTGATACTTTTGGAAAAGACAAGGAAGGTAAACTAACTCCCAGGGAACAAAATAGAATAGTCAAAGCAATATCAATGTTACAAGTCTCTTACAGAACAAGGATATATAAGAATTGGTTGTACGAGATTTTAAGTTGGTTTTATAATGACAATAAAACTATTGAAGTTGATTACACAGAATATCTTAAAAAGTTAGATGATATTATATTAAATAGCTTCAATAATATTGCGGAATTTGGAAATGGTGTTCTCGAATTAAAAAAAATAGAAGAAGGGAATGACATAACCAAAGAAAACTCATATTCCAAAGGATTAAGTACTCCACATTTCCTATTCAATTTCATAGACTATCTCTATTGGGTGGATTCGAAAAATGCAAATAAAACAAATAACACTTACACAATTAATGACTTTGACTTTAAGTATTGGAATTCTATAGAGCATCATATGGCTCGTGAATGGGCTTCTCGCAACTCCGAAAAAGTCCCTGGCTATGATAATTACATTGATAACCTTGGTAACCTTTGTCTGATAAGCAAAAGTGCAAATTCTCGTTTGAGCGATAGAGATACTAAAGAAAAAGCAGAGACATTTAACACGGGAAATTTGGGAGCAAATCGACAAATAATGTATACAATTACTAGAAATAATAACGGGAATTATCGTAAGGAACAAATTAAACAGCACTATAACGAGTTGTTAGATCTGTTATCTAAGCGTAAAGAAATTCTAAATATTACGAATGACTGATTAATTTCTGTGTTAACTTACATCTCCAACTCCGCCCATTACAAAGAAGTGCTTTCACGGGTTCAATCCGTGAAGCACATGCTTTGGATTGGTACTGCCGACATAAAAGACCTATATGTGGAGATGGGCAAAGAGACAAGACCTTTCCTGGCTCTCGTTGCCCAGCTCATTCGGAAAGGCGTGGAGGTGCGGCTTATTCATGCCAAGGAGCCTGGGCCGAACTTCAGGGAGGACTTCGACAAATATCCTGTTCTCTATGACCGCCTGGAGCGTGTGCTTTGTCCGCGTGTTCATTTCAAGATGCTTGTCTTTGATGGCAAGGAAGTGTATGTTGGAAGTGCGAACCTCACGGGTGCGGGAATTGGTATGAAGGCTGAATCTACTCGCAACTTTGAGGCAGGCATATTAACTGATGACCCAGAAATCATTGAAAAGGCCATGAACCAGTTCGATGATGTATGGATTGGAAAACACTGCAAGGCATGTAAGCGCAGAGAATATTGTTCTGATCCAATAGCATAAGCGATATGAGTGATAGAATTATATTCCTTGATTTCGATGGTGTTCTGAATACGGAACACTATCAAAGCTTATTGATGTATCAAGGCAAACCGTGGCAGGATAAGCATGGTGCTTTTTTTGACCCTTGTGCTGTAAGGCACTTGAAAGAGATTATTGAGGCTACGCACGCAGAAATCGTGATAGAATCCTCGTGGAAATATCTTGGACTGGAGGCCATGCAAGAAATGTGGCAGATCAGAAACATGCCCGGACGTGTGATTAACATCACGCCTTCGACTGTAAGTGACAGTTGGTTGCTAACTGCCAACCTTGATGACATAGCCCTCGCCATGGAACATTGCAAAGGTTTAGAAATAGCATCTTGGTTATCAGACAATGCGGATAAGAATACACGATATGTCATCATAGATGATGAATACGTAATTTTTGATTCACAACTTCCACATTTCATTCTGACAAATCCATACGAAGGTATCACTGAAGATGTTGCAAACACAGCGATTTCTATTCTGACGAGCTAAATCAACAAGATTGTTTCTAAAAGCATCATATTTCTCAGACCTCTGCCACCAGTTGGCGGAGGTCTGAGTTATCTTTGCACTTAATATTACGATTATTCACCTTTTAATTATTGGTATTATGGCAACAAAAACATTAAGCAACGAATTTATGCAGAAGATTATGGCTGAAGAGGCTTGGAAACAATTGTCGGAAGAATTCAAATGGTCCGAACTCCTATTGGAAAAGTATCAGGACAAGGTGGATTGGAATGGTATTTCAGAAAACACAAACATTCAATGGACAGTTCCCATGATTCAGAAATTTAAGAACCGAATTGATTGGGACAAGTTTTCCAGGCATGCAGAGGCGGAAACCTTAACGGAGAATGTTATTGACACATTCAAAGACAAGTGGAATTGGAATGAATTGTCAGAGAATAACAATCTGGAACTGACATTTGATTTTTTGGACAAGTATGCAGACAGATTGGATTGGGAAGAAATAATCAATCGTTGGCATTGCAGTCTTTATACTGAGAAAGGTATTGAATTTTATGAGCGGTACAAAGACTTCATACCAGCCTCCAAACTTCAGAATACAAGTCTGTGGAACGAGATTGTCAACGAGTGGAAGAAACAGTTAATAGCAGAAATTACCGCATAATATAAGCTCCGGGAACTATGGTAAAAAAAATAAAAGCATTTGAATGCGATTTTTGTGAAAGGATTTTTCTTACTGAAAGGGGCGCGAAACAGCATGAACGAAGGTGTCGCAAGAATCCGTACATTGCAAGAGCTTGCTATACGTGTATCCATTATGAAAATGTGCAAACAACATCCGACATGGACAAATTTCAGTTCACGGTCAATGGCTTAAATATGCATCTCGACAAGAATCGCTGCAGAGCCCTTTCGACATTTCTTTTTAATCCGCATCGTTGGAAAGATGATTGGGTTATATTTCTCAACAAGCAGAATAGCCCTAAATGGAAAGCTATGCCTTCAGCTGGATGTGGTTGTGAGAAATATGAGCAGATAGATTATGGTAAAACACCGAGCTATCCCACGAGTCATCAAAGCAAGACAATAACCACAAACAATTTGGAAGGTGTATTACGCCTGACACCATATTTACCCTTAATAACAAAACATTGCAATCGTGCGAATGAATATCAAAAGATAGTGGCTCTACTTCTAAAGTTAGTAGAGGTTAAAGGAATTTTAGACTTAGATGCTACGGACATTGTAAATCTATGTCAAAAAGGTGGAGAAATATATGCCACAGAGATGTCTGCTGACCTCACTAAAGAAAACTGGGGGGAACTGCTAAAGAAAGAATTCAATGATAAGAAAAACAATTTAAAACGATGTAATCATGCGCTTGTTTACCTTCTTTTTCCAGAAAACCATCCTCCCACAATGGAAGATCTCGCATTGTTCAAAAAGTGCTTGGATTTACTGCCAGATAAGTTGGAAGTAAAATTTGGAGTAGCAGTTGAAGAGAATGCAGAGAATTCCTTGCTACAAATATTGTTTTTGGGGCAATACTTTAAAATCAAGAAAACAAAGTTCATGGACTAATATTTTGTCAATTGGAAGAAATTGGCTATCTTTGGGGGGCAGAAATATTGGTAAGCATTACAAACCAAATTCAATCATGAAAAAAATGAATATGTTATAATTTCTACAATTTTTCCAAAGACTTTGCCACAGATTGGCGTACCTTTAATGTACTTTTGCAAAAAAATAGCAATATGATTAATAACGAAAAGGGACAAACCCTCATTTCCAAATATGTCTGGGTGATTGAAACTATCTACAAGGCAGGGAAGATTTCATTCAAGGAACTGAATAAACGATGGCTTCGCGATGAGATAAGTCGAGGTGTGGATATACCCAAGCGCACTTTTGACAACTGGCGTTATGTCATCTGGGATATGTTCGGTATCGACATCGTGAATGAGAACTGTGGTGAGTACCGCTACTTCATTGATAACGAAGAGGACATCAGCAAGAATGGACTCCGTTCCTGGTTATACAACACTTTCTGTGTGAGCAATGCCTTAGCAAACAGCCAAAGCATTAAAGACCGCATTATTTTGGAATACGTGCCGTCAGGACAGAACTATCTTCAGCCCATTATCGAAGCCATGAAGGAAAACCGTGTTCTGAATATAACCTATCACAGTTATTGGAAAGACGAAGAGAACAATTTCGATGTGCAGCCATACTGTGTGAAGTTATTCCGACAGCGTTGGTACATGGTCGCTCGAAGTACCTATTCATATTATTACGAGAAAGGGCCACGCATCTATTCTCTTGACAGAATTCAACACCTTCGAACTACAGAAGAGAAATTTGAAATGCCTAAGGATTGGGCTGCAAAAGACTATTTTGACGGCTGTTTTGGCATCATTGCCGAACAGTCTGTCAAGCCCCAGCCTGTTAAACTGAAAGTATCAGCAGGACAGGCTAATTACATCCGTGATTTGCAGATTCATGAATCACAGGAAGAGATCGAGCGTAACGAAGAATATAGCATCTTTACTTTCTATCTTCGTCCAGAGTTCGATTTCCAACAGGAACTGTTGTGGAACGGAGAAGACATGGAAGTGCTCGAACCGCTCTGGCTCCGCAAGGAGATTGCTAGTAAGATAAAGAGAATGTGGAATAAATACAAGGAGGATTAACTATGGTTTTTAATTTCAGCAAATACAGTTTTCGTGGCATACAGGATTTATGCCGAAAATATCACAGGCAAATTGTTGCGTCTCCAGACAAGAACAACTTAAAGTCCGTACTTGACGGCAGGCGTGTTAGATTCATCAATCCTTTAGGTGAATTTGACTATGCCTATTTTGGTGAGTTCACTTTTAATGGTGATGTATTAATACTATTGACGAAAGACCACGAATACACGAAATTTCACAAGCCCTTACATCTTTCTACCTTATGGTCGATGGTGCCTGTAATCTTTGCTGGTGTAGATACAAGATTTAAGGACGATCAGTATCAAGAAATTTTCACTGGTGATGTTGTGTCGTATAAAGGATATACATCATTCGTGCGTTATTTCGGTGATTCTTCAGTTCCTGGGCTCGCCGGTGACAATTGTGAAGTACAGTTTGAAAGAAACGGTGATATGCACAAGGAAGGCACAGTTTTTTCGAATATTAAGCCTACGCTATTCAAATTGTTTACAATAGAAAATTTATACTGGCCGACAAACCAATATGTACCCTATGGAATTAGTCGTGACGAGGTGATTGAGAGAGCATCAAAAGCGAAGAGCAAGCCACTTTTTACAGATGATTTTAAGCCACAAAGAAGAGGTCGTCAACTCATATATCAACAATTGTCTGAAGTTCTTCAAGAAAACGATATTCTATGCTATTTAGCGAAAGAAATGATAGAAGGCGAGGAACATCTTGGCATTATTCAGTGGGCTGATAATATCCCAGATGATTATACTGGCGAAGAGCACTCCATTGAATTAGCGACAGCTGATGACTTTTATAATTCAATTAAAACTGCCTTTCATGAATTCCTGCAATATGCACATAATAATCCAGAGAAGACTTTTGTCTTGTGCGATTTCAAAGAGGCTCTGGAGATTAACAAATACGAGGAACAAAAGACCGCACTGCAATTTTGGGAGTGGTATGAATACAAAATACCTAATGTCATCATGCCTTTCTGGATTCTAAACAATATTGTAGGATGGGATATGATTGGAAGAGACTGAATAATAACTTAAAACATCGATTAATATGGACAAGGATTATATTATCAGCATTCAAGATTTGCTGAAAGGTTGGAACAGAAATTCCGAATTTGACAATGCGAATGAATCAAGAATAAAACTGGTACGTCATAGTAGCGATGTAAAGCCAGACAGTTTCATTTATAATAAGTATAAAGGTTCTGTATACAAGCTCTATCGTACAGATTACGCTCTGTTTAAGGAATGGCAAAGTGAACAGTCAGATAGTAAAATGAAGAATGTTGATTATTTAGTTGTTTTTCTGGCTGAAGAGGGATGCGAATGCCGCTTCATTGGTGTATATAGAAATTATGGGCCAAAGAGGGCTACAGGCAACGGATTTTCAGAATACGCCATTGAGGAAGTCGAGGGCTTTGAAGGTCTAAAAGATAAAGTTGTAATAGATTGGGGAAAGGGTACTTTGTCGTGGATGCAGAAATGGCAGTCGACAAAAAATGTTAGACGCATTGATCAGGTAAACACAGGTGATGATATTCCGTATTTCATACGTTATGAAGATGTAATTTTATCGTTCTCACAACTTCAAAAAGTCGTTGAGGATAAAGAATGGAAGTCAAAACTTGAGAGTCTGAATTGTGTATATATGATTCTTGACAAGGAAACGGGTAAACAGTACGTTGGTGTCACATATAAAGACATGAAGCCAGGTATTAAGAACGGTATTCTTGGTCGATGGACTGAATATGCAAAGACTGGACATGGAAACAATAAGCTTCTTGTAGCTTTGCTTGCAGAAAAAGGAATAAGCTATGCTGACCAAAATTTCCAATGGACAATCCTTGAAACGCTTCCTCTTAACGTTACGCCCAAAGTTGCCATAGATAGGGAATCACTTTATAAAAAGAAGTTCGGCACACGTGAACACGGATATAATGAGAACTAAGCATAAATGAAAGACTTTGCAGCTATAGATTTTGAGACGGCTAACAATGAGCGCAGCAGTGTATGCTCTGTTGGAATCGTCATTGTTCGTAACGGTGAGATTGCAGATTCGTTCTACTCCCTTATCCAGCCAGAGCCGAACTATTATAATTATTGGTGCAGTCAGGTTCATGGCCTTTGTTGTCAAGATACGGACGATGCCCCTATATTTCCAAAGGTATGGGCGCAGATAGAACCATTGATAGAAGGTCTTCCACTTGTAGCCCACAATAAGCCTTTCGACGAGGGTTGTCTGAAAGCCGTGTTCCGCGTCTATCAGATGGACTACCCTGACTATGAGTTCTATGATACGCTTCGTGTTTCACGGCGGGTACTCCCTGATTTGGAAAACCATCAGCTCCAGACAGTCGCTGCTGCATGTGGCTTTAATATGAAAAATCATCATCACGCCCTTGCCGATGCCGAAGCATGTGCGTGGATTGCAAGGGAGATATTGTGAAGAACTAACATGTTCATCCTATTTGTGAGGCGCTATAATTCCCAGATTACAAATCTTCCCCACATGACCAGTTAAACCCGAATCGGTCATTAGAATGCTATCAGATATTTTTGTGGTTATTTTCTGCTCTTCGTTTCATAACATTATTTGCTTCGGCATCTGCCTCCAACCTTTCTCTCACCGTAGCCCGCTACGCCGTCGAGAAAGGTTGAATACATCTGCACAAAGCAAACAACATTCTGAACACAAAGTCTAATGACCGATTTGGGTCAAACAGGCATCCTCACGGAATCTTCGGATATTGCTCGAAGTCGGGCTTGCGCTTTTCGAGGAATGCCTTGCCGCCCTCCTGCGCTTCGTCGAGGAAGTAGTAGAGCATGGTGGCGTCGCCGGCGAGTTGCTGGATGCCAGCCTGTCCGTCGAGTTCGGCGTTGAGACCTGCCTTAATCATGCGCAGGGCAATGGGCGAACGCTCCATCATCTCCTCTGCCCAAGCCACGCACTCGTCTTCCAATTTGTCTTGCGGAACCACCTTGTTGACGAGTCCCATGCGCTCGGCTTCGCGTGCGTCGTATTGCCGACAGAGGAACCATATCTCGCGCGTCTTCTTTTGTCCGATGCAGCGTGCCATGTAGCTTGCGCCGAATCCGGCATCGAACGACCCCACTTTCGGTCCTGTCTGCCCGAAGATGGCATTCTCGGAAGCGATGGAGAGGTCGCAGACGAGGTGCAGCACGTGTCCGCCACCGATGGCATATCCGTTGACCATGGCGATGACGGGCTTCGGCAGTCGGCGTATCTGCATCTGCACATCGAGCACCGAGAGGCGTGGCACGCCGTCATCGTCGATATATCCGCCCCGTCCTTTCACGTGCATGTCGCCGCCCGAACAGAAGGCCTTGTCGCCCGCTCCCGTAAGAATGACCACTCGGATGCGTGCCAGTTCCCGACAGATGGCGAACGCCTGCGACAGTTCGAGTGTCGTCTTTGGTGTGAAAGCGTTGCGATAACGTTCACGGTTGATGGTGATTTTGGCGATGCCGTTATACTCTTCGAACAGGATTTCCTCAAAATCCCTGATTGTTTTCCATTGTCTCATATCTTCATTGTTTTATAATATTCTTTATAGATGCGGTCGTCCTCGCTGCTGTCGGTAAACACTTCGAGCAGCATCGGGCGGTCGCTGTTTTCACACGACAGCCATTCGATGCCGTCTGCCAACTCTGAAAGATTGTTCACACTGCGGTAGCAAACATCGTTTTGCTGGCAGGTTCCCGCTGCCGACGTCTGGTGCGAAGCCGCAATATAGCGGTCGCGGGCTTGACTTTGTTCCAATCCGCGCAACTGTCGGAAGATTCCGCCGCCACCATTGTTGAGCAGCAGGATGCGGAAATTGCCACGCAGATTCTGGTTCCACAGCGCATTCTGGTCGTAGAAGAAACTCAGGTCTCCGATGACACAAAACGTTTTTCTCTCCGAAACGACCGAGAAACCGGCTGCGGTAGAGAGCGAGCCGTCGATGCCGTTCACACCGCGGTTGCAACAAACCGGCTCTGCGGCATAGATGTTCGCCAGACGGATGGCTGAGGAGTTGGCGTAATGAACAGCCGCTTTCGCTCCGCATATACGTTCTTCAAACAGCTTCACTGCTGCCATCTGCGAATATTCGGGCACGAAAGTCGTTTTTTTCGTTGCCACTTGACTGAGCAACGCCTGCCATTTCTCATAAAATGCCCGCTTCTCCTCGAATTTTAGCACATCAGCCTGTTTGCGTTTTTCGTAATCAAAATAGCCACAAGAGATGACCCATTCCGTCAGGAAACGCTCTAAGGAGGACATCTCTATCACGCCCGCCAAGCGCTTGAACACGTCGTTCACCGCGCCGTCGGCATTCACATGCCACACTTCGGCTTCCGAATTGCGGATGAACTGCTTCACCCGCTTGCTCACGAGCTCACCTCCCAGATACACCAACAAGTCGGGCTCGTAACTTCTGTCTTCGCCTATCACATACAGCGCCTCATCCATTCCCATCGCACCGATGCTCAATGCTTCGTGAAGAACGGGCACACATGCGCTGACGGTATTCAGGTTGCTGGTCGCGTGCAGGAGCAAGCCGTCATCGCTTTGTCCCAAAATGACCATCGGGCGCTCTGCCTGTTCGAAGTCACAAACGAATTCTTCGAACGCCATCTCGGCAGGTACATCGTCTTTCTCTATCAGACTGATGCTGCGCTCGTCGGGCAATTCTCCGGTCTCGAACTCGAACAGCGGTTCCGAGATTGGCACATTGATGTGTACCGGACCGCCTCCGTGCCGCTTTGTTGCCAGCAGCGCCTCGTTTACCAGGCGGTTGCAGTACCACCGTTCATCATCGTTGTGCGGCTCGGGCAGCGTGACGGCACGTTTCACGAAACGTCCGAGGGCATCCGCCTGTGGCAGCGTCTGTCCGTCGAGCTGGTCAATCCACTGCGGCGGACGGTCGGCAGAAACGATTATCAGCGGCTGTTTCCGATAGAAAGCCTCTGCCACGGCAGGCAAAAGATTGAGCAGTGCCGTGCCCGAAGTGACACAAACGGCAACAGGTGAGCACGTCGCCTCTGCCATTCCCAGCGCATAAAAACCCGCCGACCGCTCGTCGGTGACCGGAAAACACGCTACATCAGGGCATGCGTTCAGGTTGTGAACGATGGGCGCATTGCGACTGCCGGGACACACGACGGCGTGACTGACACCGTGTTTTGCCAGCAATGCCGTGAGTATATTTACATTTTCTTTGTTCGAATACATCGCAAATTCTTCTTAAAAACACTTGATTTTCTATCAATCAGCAAAGGAATTGAAACAACATCGGAAACGAGACTGGCGACATCGGCTTCCCCTCCATTTGCTTTCACCTGCAAAAATAGCAAATAATTCCCACACTTTCACCATTCAAAACAAAAATTTCTGCAACCCGTTTCTTGATGTATCAAAAAACAAATTCAGTGAAATTGAAGACCAAATTCAGTGAAATTGGTGAGCAAATTCAGTGAAATTGGTTTTCTGAAGTTGAACTTTTATCTCTCAAAAAGCTGCCTCATTGCCTCCATTTTGGCTTCCGTCTCCAGCCATTCGCTCTCCATCACGCTCTCACGGAGCAGTCCGCCGCCGGCATATAGGCGAATCTTGTTGCCAAGCATCTGCATACAGCGCAGGGAAACATAAAGAGAGGTCTGGCTGTTGGCATCGAAAAGCCCACAGAAACCGCTGTAATAAAGGCGCGGAGAATGTTCGTTCGCAAGAATAAACTGCCTCGCTTCGGCTTTCGGAATGCCGCAGACGGCGGGCGTCGGATGCAGTTGTTCCAGCAACTCCGCCACTTCCATCCGCTCGTTCATGGTGAAACGGAAGTCGGTCTGCAGGTGCATGACGTTGGCAGCGCGGACGGTTTGTGGCTCGCCGATGCTTGTCTTTTCGGAAAAAGGAGCAATCGTCCGTGCGATATAATCGCCTACAAGTCGCTGTTCCTCCCTATTCTTATCCGTCCACACGGGTTGTTTCGTAGCCAGAATCGTTCCTGCCAGCGCCATCGTATAGCCATCTTTCCCCTCCATCCGCAACAACACTTCGGGTGTGGACATAAGCCAGGTGCCATGTTTGGGTGTTTTTACAAGTGCGACAAAGGCATTCGGATAGGCATGACAAGCACGGAAAAACAAGCATTCCGGCGTCACCTCGCCTGCCACAATCCACTCACTGCTGCGTGAGAGCACCAGCTTCTGGAAATCATTTGTCAGCAAACGCCCGTGAAAACGCTCAAAATCAACAGCATACGATGCCCGTTCCTCGTCAATGGAGAGTATTCTTTGCAAATGGAACTCCTGCCGTTCCACCTCAGGCAACGCACAAGTTTCCGCATCATCGGCATTGAACATCAGAATCGGCGTGTCTTTATCCGACGCGAAAGGCGCAAAGACAAAGCCTCGCCTGCCGTTCAAATCACGACAACAGGACAACGCCTCAGGTTCCGTTTCGCCCCTCCCGAGCCGTACATACTCCTTCTTTCCGGGCAATCTATACAACACTTGAGTGGTCATTTGCTTTTTCCTTTCACGCTATTTCTTCCTTCAGATAGTCGTAAATATAGGCGGGGCTTTGCAGGTAGAGTCCTGTTTTGGTATTCGTCAGCTTTTCATAGATTTGAGATGTGTACACTTTTTCAAAAGCATCAATCAGCGAAAGATGATACTCTTTTTGCAAAAGCAAAACAATTTCTTCCACATCGCTGTTAATAATAAATTGCTGTTGTTTCTTAGTCAGTCTCATATCCTTTTCAATTGTTGTATGGCATGCTCCGTTCCGAAATAATATTGGCGGTTGATTTTCTTATAAGAAAGCTCTTTCACGAGTGTATCCATCGTTATCAGCCGTTGCATGTAAAGATTCAGTTGATAGACAACGCCGTCATCGGCAACTGGTCCTACGACAATATCGTATTGATGTACAGGCTTCTTACCTGCTTTTCGGTTTTGCAGGATGAACAGTGCCCATTCTTCGCAGACTTGTTCAAAAACCTTTACGCTCATCTCTTGACTTTTTAAGAAAGTCTCATCAAACTCATAAACCTGTACAATGGGATTCCCCTTACCTTCAAATTCACATCTCCGGACAGCCATTGCTTGCGCTTGCGAGCGAATGTCAGTCAAATAAAAACCTTTTCCGAAATCTTTATTCGGGCGGCATTTGGATAATTCTATCGTCTGAAAGTCCGTATTTGTGCCATGATATAGTTTCATTCAACAGTCCCTCCATGTCGCTTACAATACGTTTTCAAGTCGCTAAGTGTATTTTCAAGGGAGAGTAAATGTTCCGCATCGTAGCATTTATCAAGGAATTCCAATCCCCGATAAGTTTTCAGATAATTGAAAGCCATTGCCGAAGACATTTTGAATTTCTTTCCAAACTCGACAATACACATATTGATATAACGTATTTTATTCATCAGAAAAAAATTTCTTTTTGCGCAAAGATAACATTTATTTTTTGAAAAGCAAGCGAAAACTCCCCTATTTATTCTTCGGAGAGATGATATAGTTTGTCACGTGAACGGTGGAAATCAGGTCGCCCGCTGAGTCGGTGATATCTACCGTCCACACATGCAGCGAGCGTCCTTTCTGCACGAGGTGTGCCACGGCGGTCACCGTGTCGCCCTCGGCAACCGCCTTCACATGGCTGCCACTGACGCTGATACCCACACAGATTTTGCCTTCACAGAGTGCTGACGAGCCGACACCGGCAAGGTTTTCTGCCAATGCCAGCGACGCACCGCCACTCAAGAAGCCGAAGGGCTGGCGGTTGCGCTCATCCACCCTCATCGTTGCCATGCACATATCCTCGTCGGGAGTGGAGATAAATTCCATGCCCAATGCCGTCGAAAGGTTCGGCTGACGGTTGATTATCTCCCGTATTCTATCTACATTCATATCTGAAATATTTTCTGCAAAGTTAGGCACATTTTCCCAACCTACAAAGTTTTTATTTGAAAAACGGAAAGAACTTCTTTTTTTTTATTAACTTTGCAGAAGGTAAACTGCATCTCAGCATAAAAAAATAAATGGATTTATTTTGTTCTGCGTTCGATTTGCATTACCTTTGCACGCAATAAACATTACGAAATCATATACGATATGAACATTTTAGAACTGAGTGAACAAGAGATTGGACGCAGGGAAAGCCTGCAGGAGTTGAAAAAGATGGGCATCAATCCCTATCCCGCAGCGGAATATCCCACGAATGCGTTCTCCACCGACATAAAGGAACAATTCAAGGACGAGGAGCCCCAACGTGAGGTCTGCATCGCCGGACGCATGATGGGACGCCGCGTGATGGGTAAGGCATCCTTCGCCGAACTGCAAGATTCGAAAGGCAGGATACAGGTATATATCACCCGTGACGACCTCTGTCCCGGCGAAGACAAGGAGCTCTATAACACGGTGTTCAAACGCCTGTTGGACATCGGTGACTTCATCGGTGTGAAAGGCTTTGTCTTCCGCACACAAACGGGAGAAATCTCCGTGCATGCCAAGGAACTGACCGTGCTGTCGAAAAGCCTCAAGCCGCTGCCCATCGTGAAATATAAAGACGGTGTGGCGTACGATAAGTTCGACGACCCCGAGCTGCGCTACCGCCAGCGCTACGTCGATTTGGTAGTCAACGAGGGTGTCAAGGAAACTTTCCTGCAGCGCGCAACGGTTATCCGCACCATGCGCCGCGTGCTCGACGAGGCAGGATACACGGAAGTGGAGACCCCCACCCTGCAATCTATCGCCGGCGGAGCCACAGCGCGCCCGTTTATCACCCACTTCAATGCGCTCGACCAAGATATGTATATGCGCATCGCCACGGAGCTGTATCTGAAACGACTCATCGTGGGCGGTTTCGAAGGTGTCTATGAAATCGGAAAGAACTTCCGCAACGAAGGTATGGACCGCAACCACAATCCGGAGTTCACCTGCATGGAACTCTACGTGCAATACAAGGATTATAACTGGATGATGGCGTTCACCGAGAAACTCCTTGAGACCATCTGTATCGCCGTGAACGGCACGACGGAGCGCGAAGTGGACGGACAAATCATCTCGTTCAAAGCGCCCTACCGCCGACTGCCTATCCTCGAAGCTATCGAAGAAAAAACCGGTTTCGACTGCAACGGAAAGAGCGAGGACGAAATACGCGCATTCTGCAAGGAGAAAGGGCTGGAGATAGATGAAACCATGGGCAAGGGCAAACTCATCGACGAACTGTTCGGAGAATTTTGCGAAGGCACCTACATACAACCTACGTTCATCATCGACTATCCCGTGGAGATGTCGCCGCTGACGAAGATGCACCGCTCAAAGCCAGGACTGACCGAGCGTTTCGAACTGATGGTCAACGGAAAAGAACTGGCAAACGCCTATTCGGAGCTGAACGACCCCATCGACCAGGAAGAGCGGTTCGTGGAACAGATGAAACTGGCAGACAAGGGCGACGACGAGGCGATGATTATCGACCACGATTTCCTCCGCGCCCTGCAATACGGCATGCCACCGACGAGCGGTATCGGTATCGGTATCGACCGACTGGTGATGCTCATGACGGGCAAGACCTTCATACAAGAGGTGCTCTTCTTCCCACAAATGAAACCGGAAAAGAAGGCACCACGCAGCACCAAAGAAGAATGGGAAACGCTGGGCATCGGTGAAGAATGGATTCCTGTGCTGAACAAATGCGGATTCTATCTGACACAAGACATCCGCGACGAAAAAGCGCAAGGACTTCAGCAGAAAATCGGGGAAGTAGTGAAGAAATACAAACTCGACATGCAGAAGCCAAGCGTCGATGAGGTACAGAATTGGATTGACAACGTAAACAAATAGGAAAAAAATGTTCGATTGCGGAAAAATAGCAATCATCGGAGGAGGAAGCTGGGCTACAGCCATTGCCAAAATTGTCCTCAGTCACACGCAACACATCGGTTGGTATATGCGGCGTGATGACCGCATTGAGGATTTTAAGCGCATGGGGCACAACCCTGCCTACTTAACCAGTGTGCATTTCAATATAGATCGCATTTTCTTCTCCAGTGACATCAACGAAATCGTGAAGAGTTATGACACACTCATCTTCGTCACACCATCGCCGTATTTGAAAAATCACCTGAAGAAACTCAAGACACGCATACGAGACAAATTCATCGTCACAGCCATCAAGGGCATCGTGCCCGACGAGAATCTCGTATGCTCAGAATATTTCCATCAGGTGTATGACGTGCCCTACCAGCAGCTTGCCTGCATCGGAGGACCTTCGCATGCTGAGGAAGTGGCTCTCGAACGGTTGTCATACCTGACCGTAGGATGCGCGGATGTTGAGAAGGCAAAAGCACTGACCGACGTGCTGTCCAGCAATTTCATCAAGACAAAAACCAGCACCGACGTGGTCGGCATAGAATACTCGTCGGTTCTGAAAAACGTTTATGCCATTGCCGCAGGCATCTGCAGCGGACTGAAATACGGAGACAACTTCCAATCGGTGCTTATGTCGAACGCCGTACAAGAAATGTCGCGATTCCTCAAATCCGTCAACCCTATAGAACGGAGCATTGAAGATTCTGTATATCTGGGCGACTTGCTGGTTACGGGATATTCTAACTTCTCGCGAAACCGTACTTTCGGAACGATGATTGGTAAAGGCTATAGCGTAAAAAGCGCACAGATAGAAATGGAAATGATAGCCGAGGGTTATTTCGGTACTAAATGTATGAAAGAAATCAACCGCCACATGCATGTCAATATGCCTATTCTTGACGCTGTGTATAATATTCTATATGAACGCATCAATCCGCAGATAGAAATCAAACTACTGACCGACTCGTTCAGATAACATGGGCATTATTCGTAGAATCAAACAGATTAAGGGCGTTAAACAATTCGTTTATCGACCAAGAATTCGCCGTATTCATAGAAAAATTGAAAGTGCTTACAGAAAATATGTTCACTGGTTATCAACACGAGGAACAAAACCGATTGATTCTGCAACAAACACACAAGCAGATAGAAGCGAGATGTATATCATAACCATCGCCTTCAACACAGAAATACTGATAGAAAAACAAATAGAACTCATCAAACAGCACATCAAAGATGCCTCCTATCATCTTGTGGTGGCTGATAATTCGTCAAAAACAAAGAAGCGAAAAATCATCAAACACATCTGCGAACAAAATGGAGTGGAATACATCGGCGTGCCACGATACATCAATAGACTCACCTGGAACACGCTCTTCCAACCAAGTTATTCACACGGTGCGGCACTTAATTGGATTTTCTATCATTTGCTGACCGAACGGCGACCGAAAAGATTCACTATATTAGATCATGACATCTTCCCTGTCAGGGATTGTAATCTGACAGAAACACTTGCCGAACGCGATTTCTATGGTGTAGGAAGAGACCGTCTGACTGCATGGTATTTATGGTGCGGATGGAGTATCTTCAACTTTGATGCAATCATCGACCAACAACCAGACTTCTCCCCCATCCACGTAAACGACATCTATTTAGACACTGGCGGTGCCAATTATCTTCAAATATATAGACACTACGATAGACAAACCATTACATTTCCAGAAATTAAAACACGAAGAATCAAGAAGACGCCGTCGTTAAAACTACATGACGACATTTATCATGCCGACTGCATACAACTCATCAACCGCTCATGGATTCATCTTATCAATGGCTCGAACTATGCACACATCGAAGGAAAAGAAGACACAATAGAAAAAGTCCTTGCACGCATACATGAGATACAATTCAAAGACGAAAACTGAAAATCTTTTGGAACCATACTGGCATTAAATGCGTGTTAAGGGAAAAAACGAAAACAAAACGCTTGATACATTAAAACACTTTCCGCTAAGTAGAGAAAACGTAACTTTAAATAACTTAGACGCCATCTCAACAATTGAAAATCGCTGGCCGAAGGGAAAAGCAATAAAAATAAAACACGTTTTATTTTGTATTGTCTTCGATTTGTACTAACTTTGCATTATTACATATAAACATCAATCAGAAACAGACAATATGAATAAAGAAGAACTTTTTATCATCACCATCAATCGTGAGCTGGGCTCTGGTGGTCGTAGCATTGGCGAAAAACTGGCAAAGAAACTCAACGTACCATTTTTTGACAAGGCTCTGATAAAAGCACTGAGAGATAAATACAATCTTACTATCGAGGAACTGAAAATACTCAAAGGAAAGAAGGTGTCGTGGTGGACAGACTTCGTGCGTGGGATACAACCATTCTACAACGCAGCCAAAGAGCAGGTCTATAATCATCCTGAACTGACAAGCGGTGAAATATTTCGCACCGAATCGCAAATCCTTAAAGAAATTGGAGAGAAAGAGTCATGTGTCATCGCTGGCAGAAGCGGTTTCTTTATCTTTCGCGACCATCCCAACCACATCAGCATCCTCATTCAGGCACCGATGGAGAAACGCATTAGCCGACTGATGACAAAATATAATAAAACGAGGGAAGAGGCTATCAAATCCATTCAAGAAGTGGATACTTGGCGCGAGAACTACATCAAAAGAAACACCAACACCTCACGTTACGATACACGAAACTACGACCTTGTAATCAATGTGGAAAACATTAGTGAAGAGGGAGCCGTAGATCTCATCCTCGACTTTATTGACAAAACAAATAAATAGCCTTTATGAAAATGATTAGTCTTGACATCAAAAAAGCCGCCAACTTCCTCGAAGACGGTGCTATAAAAGCTTTTGAACCTAAGATAAAGAACGCTCAGAAAGCACTTGAAGAGGGCACTTGTCCTGGCCATGACTTTCTTGGATGGCTACACCTGCCATCAGAAACAAGAGAAGCCTTCCTTGACGAGATACAAACTACTGCTGACGTGCTACGCAAAGAGTGTGAAGCCGTTGTCGTTGCAGGAATCGGAGGTAGCTATCTCGGTGCACGGGCAGTGATTGAGGCACTGACAAGTGCTTTTCCAAAATGCTGCGAGAATGCCGATACCCCACAAGTGCTTTTTGCTGGAAACAATATCAGCGAGGACTATCTAGCTGAACTTTGCGACTATTTGAAAGACAAACGCTTTGGAGTCATTAACATATCCAAAAGCGGAACAACAACCGAAACGGCACTGACCTTCCGCCTTTTAAAGAAACAATGCGAGGAACAACGCGGAAAAGAAGAGGCACGACGCGTTATCGTTGCCATTACTGACGCCGTGAAAGGTGCCGCTCGGGCAGCTGCAGAGAAAGAGGGATACAAAACCTTTGTTATTCCCGATAATGTAGGCGGACGATTTTCTGTACTCACACCAGTAGGACTATTGCCCATCGCTGTTGCTGGATTTGATATCCGACAACTCATCAAGGGTGCCACTGACATGGAGAAAGCCTGTGCATCAGAGGTGCCTTTTGCCGAAAACATCGCGGCACAATATGTCGCTGTGCGCAATGCACTTTATGCCGCAGGGAAGAAGATTGAAATCATGGTAAACTACCATCCAAAACTCCACTTCATTGCAGAATGGTGGAAACAACTCTATGGAGAGAGCGAAGGTAAAGACGGGAAAGGCATCTTCCCCGCTGCTTGTGATTTCACCACCGACTTGCATTCCATGGGACAATGGATACAAGATGGTGAACGTACTATTTTCGAAACGGTGCTAAGCATTGAGCAACCAAATCGAAAACTGTATTTCCCTCACGATGAAGAGAATCTTGACGGGCTGAATTTCCTCGCAGGGAAACGAATAGACGAGGTGAACAAGATGGCAGAACTTGGCACACGCCTTGCACATATAGACGGCGGTGTTCCCAACATCCGCATCACATTGCCAGAACTAAATGCCTATTATATCGGACAACTGCTCTATTTCTTTGAGGTGGCATGCGGCATCAGTGGAATAGTTCTCGGTGTCAACCCGTTCGATCAGCCAGGCGTGGAGGCATATAAGAAAAACATGTTTGCCTTGCTCAACAAACCCGGCTACGAAGATGCATCAGCTGCCATCAGAAAACGCCTGACCGAAGAATGAACGAAAGAATCAAACAAGCCATCCGGCAATATACCGAGCGCAACGGTTTGAAAGCATTCCGCCCACGGGCAGTGCTGTTCGACATGGACGGCGTTCTCTATGACTCCATGCCCAGACATGCACGAGCCTGGCACGAAGCGATGCAGAAGTTTGGCATTGACATGCCCGAATACGAAGCATTCCGTGTGGAAGGAATGCGCGGAGTGGAAATCTGCCAAAACAAAGTACGCGAACAACTACATCGTGAGATTACAGAGGAAGAAGCAGAAATGATGTATCAAGAGAAAGCGAAATGCTTCGCCTCCTATGGTCAACCGACAAAAATGGAAGGCGTGGAAATGTTGATGCGGAAGATGAAAGCCGACGGACTACGTATCGGAGTGGTGACAGGTAGCGGTCAACGACCATTGATTGAACGGCTGTGTCACGATTTTGAAGGCTTCATTGAACTTCCATATATCGTCACGAGTTATGACGTCACACGCGGAAAGCCTGAACCTGAACCTTACCTAAAAGGACTTGAAAAAGTTGGGGTTGCAGCTACAGAAGCTATCGTTGTGGAGAATGCCCCATTGGGGGTGCGGGCTGCAGTTGCTGCTAACATTTTCACCGTTGCAGTGAACACAGGACCTCTGCCAGAAGAGATGCTCAAAGACGAAAAAGCAAATGTGGTTTTCAAAAAAATGACCGATTTTTGTGACATGTGGGACAATTTTTCAAAAAATGATAAGTTTATTAAATAACCTATAATATAAAAAAAGAAAGAAATGAAAAGTATTAAATTTTATGCGATGATGATGCTATTAGCCTCTGTATCATTTGCATTTATATCATGTAACGATGATGATGAGCCTATTGTACGTCCAGACTACACGAAAGTAAAATATACTTGCTCTTTAGGAGAAGACTTCTTAGACTTCTACAACGTTATAGTGACTTATGCGGATATTGATGGTGTTGAACATACCATTAATCTTTCGCAGAGAAACTGGCAATATGGAGATCGAAAAGAGGGACTACATAAAGGTATGCACTGCACCATCGTGGCAACACTGAAAACTAGTTTACCCGACCTCTCTCCTACTTCATTTGATTTGCAATATACATACTCTGTGGAGAAATATGACAAAGAGACAAGTGCGATAGAAGTGAAACCCGAAGAAATGCAGGGCTCCATCATTCAGAAAGAAGATATCCAGGTTTATCTGGATGACCCAGACAATCGAACCATTACGATTCTCGATTGGAAAGGATAATAAGTACACATTATTAATATATATAGACGAAATCACGGAGCGTTTCCTTGGTTCGGAAATCAGATGTTTTTCAATACAAGGTAAAAATTTCACAATAACCATCGAAAACACAGGAAATTTCTATTAAACTTGTATCAGTCATAGGAGTGAAGGCTTTTATATGTCAATTATAAAGACACAAAAAACTTTCACTCCTATAACTTTTAGTTCACTTTCTTACATCGAACTCACGTATTTTTAATCCCAACAATTTTGAATAACGAATTTTGGGGACAGGTCTGACAAGTCGAATACGGATGACGAGCGAGAACGGCTGATTATATTTATCCATAAAAAAATGAGTCCAACGGACATGCTACCGCTGGACTCATTTTAAAAACATTATATAAAGGATTGTTTAGGGTTCTATCTTCACAAACTTAATGCCGTGTGACTTCTTTTCCTTGGCATCTTTTTCGCAGCAGTCAGCCTTGGCAGCAGCCTCTTTCTTTTCGGTCACAGCCTTTTCACATTCTTTCTTGGCACACTCCTTCTGTTCGCCTGCTTTTTCACAACAATCTTTCTTGCCTGCAGCTTTTTCGTCACACTCCTTCTTGGTGCATTCTTTCTGTTCGCCTGCTTTTTCACAACAATCCTTCTTGTCTGCGGCTTTCTCGTCACACTCTTTCTTGGTGCACTCTTTCTGGCTGGCATCTTTGTTAATGACTTTCTTTTCTGCCTTGTAGCCAAATTTACCAAAAGCCTTCATAAGCTTTTCTTCGCTGGTTTTGTCAGCATCGTACTGGATCGTTACAGATTGCTCCTCCACGTTAGTCTCTACGCTCTTGATACCCTTCTCAAAGCGCAGGTTACCCTTAATTTTTTCCTCACAACTTTCGCAATGCATCTGCGGTGTGGTGGTGAGTACTACGGTTTTAATGTCTTTTCCGAAAACGACGCATGCAATCAGCATCATGGTCGTCAGCATCATTGTTCTTTTCATGTTTCTATATTGTTTTTTAGTTAATAAAATGTTTTTCGTTTCAGTTCTTACCCGCTGACCGCATTGACTGCTTCAAGGGGTTAGAGTTTACCAAAGTTCACGCGAATACCGATATATGCCATGGCTCCCTGTACTGGTCCCCACGCCAATGTCGTGTCAAACATCGGGCTCCAAGGGTCATGCGCATTGATAATAGGATTCTTCTGTCTGAATCCTGTCAGGTTTTCTCCACCGATATAGATGGAGAAATGGCGGAACCAACGGGTAACCTGTGCACTGAGTTGTTCGAAAGAGTGAAAGCGCGTAGGCCACAAATTGTTACCATCTGCATCCAATGCCGGTGTTGGCAGGCTACCGCTACCATTCAGCTGGAGCGTGGCATCAAACTGCCACAAGCCCAACGGAGTCTTATAAGAAGCCGTGAGCAGTCCTTTATAAAGACTGGTGAGCGGTTTCTTCATCAGTTGATTGTCTTTTCCGTAAGTGCTCTTCACCTCATTCAGTCGATAGGCTGCCGTAATCGTCATGCCCTTAAAGAGCGGATAAGTAGCATCAATCTGGAAAGTGTGGCTGTAAGAACTTCCATTGAGATTATGGATATGGATAAGGTGGTTTCCCATCTCATAATCTACTACAGCCTGCTGCTTGAAATTGGTATAATAGTAATCTGTATTCAGTTTTAAAGTTTTACCGAAGAGCGGGATAAGCCATGCCATGCTTATACCATAGTTCCATGCCTCTTCCTGTTTCAAGTCGGCATCAACGCGCAACCAGCGTCCGCTCGCCAATAGATTGCTATTTTCCGCCAGAGCAAACGGAGTGCGATAACCCTTGCCTGCCGATAGACGGAAACTGACAAGGTCAATGGGCACATACTTCACATGCACACGCGGAGTGAGGAACGTACCGTAGAGATTGCTGTGGTCTACGCGAAGGCCAGCCATAAGAATTAGGCGATTTTTTCGGTTATAGGTATATTGAGCATATATTCCAGGAACTGTCTCTTTCTGCGTAATGCGATGGGGAGAGTAATCCTCTATTGCGTCGGTCATGTCGCTCTGGAAATACGACACTCCAACAGCATTTTGCTTGAGATAATCATGATTCAGGCTCAAACCTGCAGACAAATTGTGTGCTTCCGTAAAATTGGTCTCAAACATCAGCTGTGCATAAACATTCTTTTGGTTCACATCGTAATGTTTCCGCCCATAATCTCCGTCCATCTCATGCATACTCCCGTTTGCCATTAGGGCGATATTGGTCCCATGCTCCTGATTGAGCACAAACGCATGTTTCATATAAGCTTCATAGCGGTTGGTCTCAATATTGATCAGATAAGGATCTGACAACGAAGCATGATGTCCAGTCTGTCCTCCCTCACGCTTTTCCTTCAACAGACCAATGCCTGCATGAAATATATAATGCTGCCCCACGCTGCGCCAGCGATTCTGCAAATTATACTGCCGGACATTGGGCATATCTACAAAACCGTCTTTATTCTTGTCGTGATGGCCCCATTCGTTCTCATAGTGAACCAACAATTCCGTAGCCAACGGACCTTTAACATGAATATTCGCATCGGCATTGGCTTCCAGTTTGCCCATCGTATTGCCGTAAAGGTTTACAGCCACACCTTCCGCATCGTCTGGTTTCAGATATTCCACATCTATCTGACCCGTAATCGACTCATAACCATTGCGCACCGAGGCACTACCCTTCGACACCTGTATGCTTTTAATCCAAGGGCCCGGCACATAACCTAACGAATATGGTGCTGCTGCTATACGGAAATTGGGAAGATTCTCCGTCAGCATCTGTACATAAGTGCCTGAAAGGCCAAGCAACTTAATCTGTTTGGCACCAGTGGCGGCATCACTATAGTTCACGTCCACAGAAGGATTGGTCGTGAAACTCTCTCCAAGGTTACAGCACGCTGCCTTAAATAATTCCTGCTGCGTAATCAATGTGCCGTTGACAGCACCCGTCACACGTCGCGTGGTGGCTCGCGTGCTCACGGTCACCTCTTCCAGTTCTTTCTCTTTCCAAATACCTACCGTATCAACCTCTTGTGCCGTCACCGCAGCTGTCAGCAACTGCGCAACAAACACCAATACTATTCTTTTATTGAACTTTTTCATGTTTTCTATCAATCTTCTACTTTATTATATTCACCTTTTATTTTCTTGATTTTCAGCAACAAGTCTTCATAATGCAGACGGTTTATCCCCGTTGCTGTCGCTGTTGCTGCTTTAACAACCTTCTCCACCTTATCAAGATGTTGCAACAGGTATAACATCGCATCGCTGTTTGCCGCTGCTACATTGACAGAAGCAGCCGTTTTCCCCTTGTCGTCTGTGGTTGCCTTGGGTATGAGGGCAATGCCTAACATAGACACGTACACACGATGCAACTGCCGGCTGTAATTGTCCTGTCGTTCATTCCCACTGCCCAGAGACTTCCATGCCGCACCCATCACATCATCAAGATACTCCTCAACTGGATAAACACCAGCTTTCAGCTGATTGGCTATCAGGTTGCTGTTAAGAAGATATGCCAACGAAGTGCGTGCACGGTTCATCATCTCATCATCAGCATCCGTCCCCACTTTTTCTATGATAGACTGGGGGTAAAGCCAGAATGGTGCCTCAAACACATGGCGGCCCATCCACTCGATAGCCTCTTTCTGTCTGTCTTTAGGAGTATATTCGTACGGTTTCATTCCGGGAATAGTGTTCTTCTGCTTGCCAAAGATATTTCGCTGTACGTGTCCGCAATAACGTTGGAACTGGGCACGCACCGATTTGTGCATCTCTATCAGATCGTCATACTGACCATCAGGCTGTGCCGTCCATTTCTCAAGATTCTCCATGATACGCTTCAGATTTTTCACGCCATATTCGCTCGCCTTCATGTTGTTATCACCAAGACTTTCGGTCTGACTGCGCGGATCCTGCCCCTTGCCTTCATCACCGCAATAAGCTACATGCGGATTCCTGCGGAGCATATCGCTTACCTCCTTGCGCAAAGCATCACGCTCCTTGTAAGTATCTTTGAATTCAGGACGATATTGATAACCCCACTTGACTGCCCATTTATCATAGTCATTGATGCGGGGGAACAGCCCCTTCTCGGAAATGCCGTCCTCTGGCTGAGCCACATAGTTAAAACGGGCATAATCCATAATACTGTAAGTATGGCCGTGAGCCTCCACCCATTTTTTATCACGCAATTTCTCCACAGGAGTAAAATGACTCGAAATCATATTGTGACGCAAACCTAACGTGTGTCCAACCTCATGAGAACTCACGAAACGAATCAACTCGCCCATCAGTTTGTCATCCATCTTCATTTTTTGAGCCCGTTTATCCAGAGGAGCGCATTGCGTAAAATACCACTTACGGACCAGATTCATCACATTGTGATACCAGCAGACATGCGCCTCAATAATCTCACCCGAACGGGGATCAACGATTCGAGGACCGTAAGCATTCTCCGTCTCGGAAGGAAGATAACGCAAGAAACTGTAACGGGCATCATCCACACTGATATCACTGCCTGCAGGAACTTCTTTGGCAATAATTGCATTCTTAAACCCTGCCGCCTCAAAAGCCACATTCCAATCCTCGATGCCCTTCATTAAGTAAGGGACCCACTTCTTGGGCGTCGCAGGGTCTATATAATAGACAATCGGTTTCTTCGGTTCTGTAAGCCGCCCCGCAGCATATGCTTTCTCATCCTTCGGTTCCAGACGATAACGCTGGATTATCGCATATTTCTTCGAAGACTCATTATCCGAAAAATTAGTTATGCGGTTCACAAAAAAGCCCACACGCTCATCCTCTAAACGGGGACGCATCGGCGTTTCCGGAAGCAACACCATACTCGTATTCAGACTCAAAGTGATCGAACCCGACTGTGCAGCAAGAGGACGCACTTTTGCATTGCCACCAGAAGCTGCGCCATAAGTACGCAACGTGCTAATTTCAACATTCGTTGGGAAAACCTTCATCGTGTCAATGAAACTGCGGTCTTTTACCAAAGAAGAAACGCCTACGATGTTACGGTCGTTTTGAGAAAAACCACTGATATGATTATCCTCCATAAACAGATTCGTCACATCAACTAGATAGTCACCAGAAACAGAATCCTTTCCGATAACATCAAACTTCATGATGATGGGATCTACCGTCGAACGCTCCACAAGCAAAGCCATCTGATCCTTGTCGTCTGCCACCTGCGTCTTCATATAATTACGAAGCAACAAGGTTGTTTCGTTCCTACGCTCAAAATAAACCGTATTATGGTTTACCTCCTCACCAGGAAGTTTCAAAAAACCTTGCGGGACATTCACAAAACGTGTCACAACAAGAAACATACGGTTCAATATCCGTTCAGGAATCTCAAAATACCATTTGTCCTCTATATGACGCACGGTAAACAAGCCCCGCTGTATGGAACCTCCCTTGGAAAGCAACTCCTTGTACGCCACCTTCTTTTTATCGGTTTTATTGGACTTACTGCCACCGCTACGGCCTGTCGAATCAGCAGAGGCTTTATCATTCTTCAACGTATCAACCTTCGCAACAAAATCCGTTGCGCACAGGCGAGATGCCTCAGCACCTCCCTGCAACGTAAAGAGAACAACAAACGCTAAAAAACAACGTTTCATAAATAATTTATTCATCTGTATTCAATGTCAAATGGGGATTACGGTCACGGGCACTCTTCGGGAACGGAATGATATACAACCGAGAGTTGGGACGCAAGACGTACGTCTGCTTGGGAACAGTTGTGGTGAGCACGGGGAATTCTCTCGTAATCGTTTTGGCATATTCGGGCTCCGTATTCAAGCGCTTCAAGTCCCAGAAACGATGGAAACCAAAAAGCAATTCCTTACGACGTTCAACAATAATCTGGTCCATGGCATCTTTCACACTTGAAGCCGTGGCAGTGCTCTCATCATACCCCTTGATTCTGTTCTTCCGAATCTGCGACAATGTCGACATCGCACCGCTCACATCTCCCAAACGAGCCTCACACTCAGCCTTAATCAAATAAACCTCCGCCGTGCGAAGCCCTACGGTAGAATAATAGAAACGGTTCAACGTAGCTCCAGAGAGCCAGCAGGAAGCACCAGCACCTACCTCGAAATAATAAGCGTAAGCTCCTGTGCCAATATTGTTCTGGAAGAAAAGCGCATAACGCTGATCGTTTACCTGGTCAAATAAATCCGTAAGTTCCTTGCTTATCTGACCATAGTTATACATCAACGTACCTGTAAAACCGACTGACGATGTCGTCGGGTCAAGTACCTCCGGATTACCGCTCTTTCCTCCGGTATAACGATACTCCGTATTGCTCGTTACCTTCGATATCTTTGTATAATCCACCAATGCGTCATTCAAGGCAAGACACTCCTCTGCGGCACTCTTCGCCGTCTGCCAGTCACGATGAAACAGAGCAACAAGTGCCTTCAAACCATAACCATAAGCCTTCGAGGGGTGACCTGTCAAATCAGGAGTTTCCTGCAAGTAAGGCAATGCTTCATCAATCTCTTTGATGATAAAGTTATAAACTTCCGCAACTGATGATTTCTCTGGAGAAGCCTCCAAGTCGTATTTGTCCATAATCGCGATACCGCCGTCTGATGACGCCGTCGCGGGGTCGTATGCCTTCGCATAGGTATTCACCATCACAAAATGCTCCCAGGCACGCAACAGACGCGCTTCTGCCATTCCTAATTTCTTAATGCGTTCGTCACCAGGAACATTCATAATATTGTCTATCACGATGTTGTAACGGAGTATATACTTATAAGCATTCTCGTAAAGATTGTTCTGGGCAAGTTCTTTACGGTCTGCATTCTCGTTAAAAGTATAATTGATGCCGTCCAACGACGTATTCTCGTTACCGATGATTTTCGACTCCTTGCAATAAGCATCATCTGTCAGAAGTGCATAACACGTAGGCCAATAAGTACGGTTGGGCATCAGTATAAGTTCATAATACGTATATGCCGAATCTACTGTCACTGCCCCCTTAGGCGTAATGTCTATATAATTATCACATGCAGAAAATATCGTCCCTGCCGCTAATAATATCATCCACAATAACTTTTTCATAGCTTATTTATATATATTTAATGTCATTAGAAACTAAAAACTTGTAGAAAGACCGATAGAAACCGTACGAGGCAGAGAAACCACCCTTGTTCCCGTACCCAGACCGTAAGACTCTGGATCAATATTCCTACCAACCTTACTCCAATAGAAAAGGTTGTTAAACTGCAACGTAAGACGCATATTGCTGAGATGCAACACCTTGCAGATATCCGTCGGCATATTGTATGCTAAATTGATGCTACGTAATTTCAAGTAATCAGCATCCTTCACCTGACTGTCCGAATATTTCCACCAAGAGGCGAAATCACTGGAATATTGGCGTGCCATATCATCCATGTCAAGATACATGCGCACCCCATTGGTATTGTCAGCAGTCCAGCGGTCCAGAATGTGTGAACTTCTCATCATGTAGCCGCTCTCACTCAAATCTGCCACATCAAGGCGCAACTTGTTACCTCCGGCATAAACGAAAAGCGCATTAAGTTCTACGTTCTTATAACGGAGATTCAGACTTAACGAACCATTATAAGTCGGTGTGATGGTTCCCATGTTCACCAACGCATCAGTCCCTTTAAGCGTAGAGGCATGTCTGAGTTCTTTCACATTACCATTGCTGTCAAACTGCACCATTTCGTTGCCGTCTGCATCAAGAATAACAGGATAGCCATTAACGATCCTTCCAAGGCGATAAGCCCACAACGTGTTATAACTCGTACCCTTTTTGAAATAATTGGTAGGTGAGGTAATATAGTTGCTCGCTACCCAGTTAGGGTCTTCATCCACAGCAAGAACCTTGTTTTTGTTGATGGCATGGGTCAGTGTGGCTGAAAAGCCCCAGTCTTTGGTGTTTATGATATTTCCTGTCAACGAGATTTCAAGTCCACGGTTACGAATCTCACCATTGTTCACCACACGACTATCGGTTCCAAGCGTCGAGTCCATGAAACGACGCACCAGCAAATCGCTACCGTGACGATTGTAATACTCAATGCTACCACGAATGACATTATTAAACAGACGGAAGTCTAAACCGATATTCGTCGTAGCCGTCTTTTCCCATCGAAGTTTGGGGTTAGGAAGATCGTCACCGTCATAGTCAAGATATGTCAGCCCTTGGCCTAACGGCTGCAATGAGGTACTTATTTTCTTATATTTAGCTACAAAATAGGTCGTGCTCGACTGGTCCACATTACCATTAACACCATAAGAAGCACGCAATTTCAGATAGGTAAGCCACGAAGCAGTCGGTTTCATGAACGCCTCTTCTGAAATAGTCCAACCAGCACCTACCGACCATAACGGATTCTTTTGCTCACGAGTGTCAAGACCAAACAAGTCTGCCTCATCCCAACGGATACTAGCGGATGCGTTATACCGATATTTATAACTATAGTTGGCTGTAATATAATACGAAGCATAACGGTGTTTCACGTCGGTCTTGGAAACAGATGGACCATTCAATTTAACCGTGCGTCCAAGCATCATACTCTCCACACCTGTGGTTGCTAACGTTTCCCAATCCATACGACTACCTGTCAACGAACGGGGATTATAACCATAAATACGCTCCTCTATCACTGGAGGTGTATGGCTCTCACGAAATTCCAATCCTGTTGCAGCATTAACGGTATGCACACCATCGAAAGTCTTGTCAAAACTCAACTGATTACGCAACGTATAACGCTTGGAGGATGAAGCAAACTGACTGTAACGACCACCGTCAGGCAATTGGCTCACGCCACTGTTGTCAACCAACGCATTATGGGTCATACGCATCATGTAACTGTCACGGTCGCTCAACAATTCGCGCTTATAATCACTCCATTCATACTGGTACAGGAAAGAATATTTGAACATCTCAAGAAATTTGAAATCAGCACTCACAAAAGGACGGACGCGAACACGACGGGCATGCTCTATATTCTCATCCAAAATAGACAACGGGCTAAAATCAAAAGATCTGAAAGAAGGATGATTGAAATAATTACGAGCCCCAGTACCATTGACTGCAGAACCCGCATAACCGCCAATGCTTCCATAAGGCATGACAGCAGCACCACCCATATCGTCCACAATGGAAGTATAAGGGAAAAACGACTCTTGAGTGAATGTCGTTTCCGGTGAATTAGAACGTGACATACGCATGTCAATACCCGCATTCAGCGTCAACCATTTCTTCACATCAAAACTCGATTTAAAATACACGCCCAACGCATTGCTGTTGTCATTGAGCATACGGTTCTTGTTATGCTGAAAATTAAACGACGCATACTGATTACTGCGCGAACTGCGGTTAGACAATGACACATTATACCTCTGAGTCAACTCATTACGCCACATCTTGTCGCGAAACTCATCATAATAGTTGTTGTTACGCCATTTGTTCAACGTAGCATTAACCTCCGCAGCAGTAAGCACACCATCGTGCTCATCGCGATACAACTGATAAAGAGGATTATAATAGTCGGGAGATGTAAAATAGTTATCTTCACCACCGGCTTTTTCTATCGCCGCTCTGTACATCTGCGTCTGGAAATCTATCAAATCACCCGTATTGGCATAATGCATACTCTTAAAATTAGGTTTCGTACTGATAAACCAGTCTGCATTCACATTCACTTTTACACCACTGTCTTTACCCTGCTTCGTAGTGATTACTATCACACCATTCGCAGCCAAAGCACCATAGATACTGCTCGCAGCAGCGTCCTTCAAGACAGTCACAGACTCCACATCATAAGGATTGATTTCGTCAAGAGTCATACTCGTAGGAATATTATCAATGACAATCAAAGGTTGCGTTCCTACATCGTTTGAGAAAGTACCCACACCACGAAGAATAGGACTACTCTCACCCGTATTAGGATTTATCTCAAAACGAAGACCTGCCACCTGACCTTCCAACGAGCTCAACAAATCCTTGTGCATCTGCTGACTCAACTTCTTATTATCTACATAACCAAAGGCACCCGTAGCATTCGTACGCTTAATCGTCTGATAACCCGTCACAACCACATTGTCAAGCATCGACTCATCATCTTCCATGACAAGACTCACCATCTTGCCCAACTCGGCACGCCTCTCAATGGTACACTTACCGATACAGGAAACAGAAATACGGTCCGTAGCATCCTGACAATGCAAAGAAAACTTACCGTCTGCATCAGTAACCGCATTTGCCTTGTTCGTCAAATTGCGTATTACAACACCAGGTATCGGAACATTGTTCTCATCAACAATACGACCCGTCATAACCTGACCATTACGAGGTTTCTGCTGAGCATTCTTCACCTTATTTATATATATAAACTGACCTTCCACACTACAGGTCAACGGTTTGTCCTTGATCAGCAACTTTACCGCATCGACAGCCGGCAAACCTTTTATGTCCGTATTAGCAGTCATGCCATCCACATCAGAATAAGTAAACTGTACACGATAATAGTCCGACTGGCGCTCTATCTCGCGTAAAGCATCAGAGAGTTTTACACCTTTGCATTTGCAAGTAATCGACTTCGTACCCGCAGACTGCGCATGAACGCTTGCAGGACAGCAGAACAAAATGAGCATGGCAATAGCCATCCCCAAAAAATAAACAAGACGGTTCTTTTCTTTCATAAATCTCGGTCGTTAATAAAATATTTGTTTATTTAAAAACGAACAAAAACAAAATCGGTTACCCCAAAAAACAAATAAGAACGTTTTTTCTTTCTCGATTCTTTAACTCCTCAGGCAGAATTCAATTCTCAAGTCAAGTCAAAAGCAATAACGTCATCCCGTTATAACGACCATAACGTCCCCGTCAACTTATCAACTCGTCAACTAAAAATAGGGTGGGTTCCTTATCTAATCACAATCTTATTCCCAACTATTACAATCTCAGTATCCATAAGACGATTAAGCTTGTCAAGCGTCTGCTGGAGCGTCTCCTTTCTCAGTGCACTGAAATGTATCTTCTCTCTCAACTTTTCCTTATTCTCAAACACAATACCCATATTATACCAACGACCAATCTCCTGCAAAACCGTTGCAAGCGTCTTATCCTGAAAATAAAAGAATCCCTTCGTCCACTGATTCACCGCATACGTATTCACTGGATGAACACGGATGTCACCGTCATTGCCGACATTCGCAGCCTCACCTGGATGCAAGACAATCTTCGTCGAAGTGTTGTCTGGATCAAGCACCTCTACACTGCCCTTCACGAGCGCCACTTCCGTCCGTTCCGTCGCATAATGACGGAAATTGAACTCCGTACCCAACACCCTTACATTCATCTTGTCCGTACTTACCGTAAAAGGTCTTCCTTCATCGCGCGCAACTTTAAAATAAGCCTCACCGACAAGTGCCACATGCCGCTTATCAGTAAAAGCAGCAGGAAATTCCAAAGAGCTCTCCGCATTCAGCCAAACCTCCGAACCGTCGGGCAATATCACCTTCAGTTCCATGCCGCGCGGAGTCTTCAACGTCCGAAGTCCACCCTCTTCCTTAGCACTCACCGAAGATGTCGGATATCCCTTTGATCCATAAAAAGAAATGGAATCCAATCGCTGTAAAGTTTTCTCCTTCTTCCCGTCAATGAGCATCGTCAGATGTTGAGGGCTCTCATCATACTCAAGAACCGTCAACAGATTGTCATTGGCCACATCACCCTTCGGATGCCAAAAGAAAACAAACCCCAAGAACATCGCCGCCGCACCGCCTAACGCCGCCAGCACATAACCTATCGAACGCCTCCAAGAAGACTGCCCTGTTACTTCCATATCTTCTTCAGAGTGGAGGGGTATCGTGGGTTCTATTCGGTTGGGGACGGGAGTGCTTTTTTCAGTATGCGTCTCCACAAACTCCTCCCAAGCAGCATCCACGTCGGGAGCCGGCGTTTCAGAACGCTTCAATGCCTGTCTCGCACGCAGCACAGCCATGTATTCCATGCGGTGTTCCTCGTCACGAAAAAACTCCCGGACATCATCCTCCGTATATTCCCGAGAGCCATCCATGAGGCTTACCAAGTCTATATCCGAATCCTTTATATTCATTTAATTCTCTATTATTTATGTCCTGTATATGCGCATATCATGCGCATAATTTTTAATTCTTAATCTTATTCGGGTAGGGACCCTTTTCCCTAAAAACGAATGACACTAACATTCGGTCATCAAAAAAACAAAAAAAATTCTTACCATATTCCCTCCTATTCATTTAATTCTTAATTCTTAATTTTAACATCTCCCTCAAAGAACTGAAAGCTTTTACCATATATTTATGTACCGAAGAAACGCTCAAACCCAACTCTTCAGCCACCTCCGCATAACGTTTCCCATCAAGCTGGCAGCGCTTGAAAACATAACGCTGACGCTCCGGCAAACTTTCAATACCTCGAAACATACAGTCAATCTCATCGTCAACCTCATGAGAGTACTCCTCATACCACTGTTGCTCAACATCCAGAAAAACCTTGTGATAACCCACCATCGCCTGTTTGCGACGCACATGGTCAATACTCCGGTTTCTCACAGACATATAAAGATAACCATCTAAATCCTTTTCACGCAGATACTCGTACCGTTCCCACGCCTTTCCAAAGACAGCCCCCACAATATCCTTAGCCCATTCTTCATCGCTAACGATATCAAGTGCGCAATAAAACAATTTGGTGTAGTTCTTCTTAAAAAAAACACCAAATTCTTCCCTAAAGAAATCCTTAGTGACTGCCATATACTGATAACATAAAAGATGCCTTAGAGCACATTATTATTTTGCAAATATAGCAAAAAAAATGTAATAATCATTATATCTTATCTTTTTTTTCCAAGCAGTTGTTTCGCACAACAATGTCTTTAAAGCATTTCGCAGGTTGGCAGTCCCTCGCGCGCATATTATATAAATAAGGTGTCAAAGGTGCTAGGTTTCCCCTTTCCGTCTTATTTTCTGCAAGAAGATGCTGTACTCATGCTGTCCTGAAAAAAATTGGAAATCGCTGGCCGAAGGGTAAAACAATTAAAAATTAATAATTAATAATTAATAATTGCCGCGCAAGACACACTAACTAAACTTCCCTCCTTTGGGGAGCCCCCTCCAACCTCCCCCCACTGGGGGAGGCTACTTCTCCTTCAAAGAAATCTCTAACTAAACTTCCCTCCCTTTGGGCGACTGGGGTCTTCAGAGTAGCCACCGATGTGGCTGCGGCCCCACAAAGGGGAGCGAATTCCCCATTCGCGACGGAGGGTAGATTGAGGGTGGGGTTCTCTTTGAGGGTGGGTTCCAAAAACGGCCACCTGTCCATCGAAGGAGCAGGTGGCCGTGAATAGATATAGAGTTTTTGATAGGTACTAGAAATTGACACCTATGTTGGCAAAGAAAGCTCCGTTGCGGGAGGTTTCGAAATTGTCATCGCAGACATTGGCAAGTCCGAAGTCATAGCCGAGTTCCAAATAGAGCAAGTTGAACTGAGCCCCGCATCCGATACGTATTCCTCCGTCGAAACGCTTAAAGTTGTGGTCATCGAACGAGTTAAAGGCTTCTCTGTTACCGAAATCCTTAATCTTTCCACCTACGCCACATGCCAGATAACCACCGGCGAAGGGCTGAACAGAAATGTCGCGGTCCACATAGAAATTGTATTTCAGTACGAGGGGAAGTTCTATATAGTTGAGGTTATAGGTAAATTTGTTACCTTCGAAATTTCCTTTCCCTCCTTTCTCAGAATAAGAGAGTCCCGTTTCGAAATAGAGCGGTGCACGTGGAGTGAGTTGTACACCGACAACAGCACCGACGTTCAGTCCGGCTTTCGTGTCACTACCGTCCAGATAGCGGTCGTCTGAAGTAACTTTCGATGCCATAACACCCAATCGGAAACCATAATAGGTGTTGGGCATGATATAGCTTCTACCATATCGGGGCACTGGTTGCTGACCATAGTATCGCTGTGCTGAAGCTGGAATGGCAACTAAAGTACACAAAACAACTGTTGCAAATAGTATTTGTTTTTTCATAATTGTATGTTTTTAATGTTTTACGAAGGCAAAGAAACGGCTTTTTTCAGAATACAGAAAAGTAAAAACCCTAAAACATATCGGAAAATCCCTAAATCGTAATAGGAATTTCCGTTGCAATCATGCAACAACTTTACCGTTGCCGTGAACACAGGACCGCTTCCCGAACAGATGCTCACAGATGAGCATGCAGACCTCGTATTCGAACGAATGGCTGATTTTTGTGAGGCGTGGGACAATTTTTCGACAAACAATGAGTTAATATAATAACAAATAAAACAAAAAAACGATGAAAATGAAATGTATTAAATTGATGACACTGCTCATGGTTGCCGCTTTGGCAACAGTCACCTTCACGGCTTGTGGAGACGATGATGAGCCGATTGTACGACCAAACTACACGAAAGTGAAATATACTTGTTCGCTGGGAGAGAACTTCCTGCAGTTCTACGACGTGACAGTTACTTACACTGACATCAACGCACAGGAAGTCATTGAGCGTATGTCACAAAGAAACTGGCAATATGAAGGAAAGAAAGATGGTTTGCAGCCGGGCATGCGCTGCCAGGTTGTTGCCACACTCAAGAGCGACCACGGCGATTTGTCGGCAACATCCTACGACCTGTCGTATGCCTATACCGTGTATAAATACGATAAAGAGACAAGTGCTTTAGAGCGTAACGAGAAGGTTGAGAATGTCGTTTTGAAGGAAAACCTTGAGACATTTCTGAGTGAAAACCAGACTATTGTGATATTCACTTTCCCTGAATAAGCGAATCCATCCGATTCACATTATTATATAATATAAGGCTGGACATGCAGGAACGCCCTGATGTCCAGCCTTATATTTTTTCACTTCGGGGCTAAAGGACGACAGCCGTCCCACTACATGACACCATGAGCATCGAACCGCTTTGCCCGATTGTTTCGTAGTCGAAATCTATTCCGACGACAGCATTGGCACCAAGTTTCATCGCCTCGGTTTCCATTTCGCGCTGAGCCGCTTCCCGCGCCTCGCGCAACACTTTCTCATAAGTGCTGCTGCGTCCTCCGAAGAAATCGCGCAGTCCTGCCTTAAAGTCTTTCCACACGTTGGCTCCAATAATGGTTTCACCAGTAACGACACCCAAATACTTCTGTATCGGTTGTCCTTCGATTGTCGGTGTTGTTGAGAGTATCATTTTTCCTGTTTTTTAGTTAGACCTTTCCTTATAAAGTAATCTCACCGCTTCCGAAACAGCGGTGATGATTTTCGTCGTAGATGACGCAGAACTGCCCTGGCGCCACGCCATGAATCGAAGCATCGGAATGCACCATGAAACTGTCTTCCGACGTCTTCTCTATGCGTGCTTTGAAATATTCGGGCGTATGGCGAATCTTAAACGTCACGTCGGCGGGCAACAGATTTTCGCCACCGCTCTCACCGTTCCACGTCACGAAATGGAAGCCATGCACCTTAAAGTCACTCTGGTAGGCTGTCTCCGGGTCGTATCCTTTGCTGACATAGAGAATGTTTTTCTCCATATCTTTCTTGATGGCAAACCACGGTCCGCCGCCCAACCCGAGTCCTTTTCGCTGTCCGATGGTGTGAAACCACAAGCCTTTGTGCGCTCCGATGCGCTTGCCCGTTTCCCACTCCACGACATCACCCTCCTGTTCGCCCAGATAGCGCCGCAGGTATTCGTTGTAGTTGATTTTCCCCAGGAAACAGATTCCCTGAGAGTCTTTACGCTTGGCGTTGACCAGATGCTCACGCTCGGCTATCTGCCGCACCTCGTCTTTCATGTAATGACCGATGGGAAAGAGTGCTTTCCGCAACTGCCAGTCGTAGATCTGAGCAAGAAAGTCGGTCTGGTCTTTCACCGGGTCGGGACTGGTGACGAGCCATTTCCGCCCGTCCGCCCATTCCGTCTGCGCATAATGTCCCGTAGCAATCAGGTCATAGTCGTGTCCTGCCTTGGCATCAAAAGCACCGAACTTAATCAGCCGGTTACACATCACATCGGGATTGGGCGTGAACCCAGCCTTCACCTTCTCCATGGTGTAACGCGTCACCTCGTTCCAATACTCCTGATGGCAGTCAACGACCTCGAGACGACAACCGAAACGACGCGCCACAGCCGTAGCCATCTCCACATCCTCTTCGCTCGTGCAATCCCATTCCTCCTGCTCTTCAGGACCTATCTTGATATAGAAGCAGTCAGGATGCAGCCCTTGCCGAACCAATTCGTAGAGCACGACCGAACTGTCCACCCCACCCGAGAGGAGCACAGCAATCTTTTTATCCTGCAATTCTTCCTGTTTCATCGCTGCAAAGATACAAAATTCCTATCACAATATAGGGATTTTCCGACAGAGTTTTAGGGGTTTTACTTTTCAACTGTCTGCAAAAAGCGCTTTCTTTGCCTTCGTAAACATTTAAACACACACGATTATGAAGAAGAAAATACTATTCACCGCCATGCTCCTGTGCACCATGACTGCCATCCCTGTCTCCGCACAGCGATACTATGGCCAGCGACCAGTGCCACAATACGGCAGAAACTACATCTCTCCCAACACCTATTATGGTTTGCGACTGGGCGTTATGGCATCGAAAGTGACATCTGACGACCGCTATCTGGACGGCAGCGACACGAAAGCCGGACTGAATGTCGGTGCTGCCATCGGCGTACAACTCACCCCGCGCGCACCGCTCTATTTCGAGACGGGACTCTATTACGCAGAAAAAGGCGGAAAAGGATATTTCGAGGGCGACAAGTTCACCTACAACCTCAACTACATCGAAGCCCCTCTCGTGCTGAAATACAACTTCTACGTTGACCGCGACATCTCCATCCAGCCCTTTGCAGGAGGATATTTAGCCTGCGGAGTGGGCGGAAAAATCAAGGACTTCGGCAACCGGGAAGCCTTCAACGCATTCGACGACCACAACTTCAAACGCTTCGACGGCGGAATACGTATCGGATGCGGGGCGCAGTTCAACCTACTCTATCTGGAACTGGGCTACGATTTCGGACTCGCCAATGTCTGCGACGACAATTTTGAAACATCACGCAACGGAGCCTTCTTTGCTAACATCGGAGTCAACTTCTGATACCTTCTATACTCTATATATTTCCCACGGCTGCCTGATTCCTATGGACGGGCAGCCGTTTTTTGACTTATACTGATATAGGTAGACACATTTAGTAAAATTAAAATGTGTATATTAGTATGAGAAAAAGTCCAAGAAAGTACAGCGAGGAAGAAAAGTTGAATTATCTTCGCCTTTATCATGAGTCTGGTATGAGCAAGCATGGTTTTTGCATGCAGCATGGCATTTGTAACGCCACATTGCTACGTTCCTGGCTTAAGAAGTATGAAAGTGCCGTGAAATCGCTATCTTTGCAGTCGGGACACTCAAATGACTCCGACATGGAAAACTGCGACAGGGATGACTACAAGAGGGAGATTGCTGAACTGAAGAGACGCAATCGTGAGTTGGAGAAGGCGTTGGAGTTCTCCCGCCTGGAGACGCTGGCACGTGATATGATGATTGACAGGGCCGAGGAGTATTTCGACATTGCCATCCGAAAAAAACCTGGGGCCAAGTAGCGACGGAACTGGTCGGCGTGCGCGGTCTGAAGGTCGCCCGCGTCGTCCGGCTGTTTGGCCATTGCCGTCAGGCCTTCTACCAGTCGAAGGCTGACATAGAGAAGGAGGTCCGTAATGAGCGTAAGCTCATCGATGCCGTAAGGGAGATTCGCTCGGAAGATCCCGGCATCGGCGGCTACAAGCTGTGGCTGATGCTCATAGCGTTGTTCGGGCGTGACTTTGTCCCGGGACGTGACCGTTTCTTCGTGACATTGCGCCGCAAGGGACTGATGCTTCCCAAGCCCAAGCCCCGCCATACGACGAATTCCAACCACCGCTATCATAAGTGGAGGAATCTGATTCAAGGATTCGTGCCTACGGCTGCCAATCAGCTGTGGGTGGCTGACATTACCTATATAGCCCTTGAGGGCGGCGACGTGTGCTACCTGCACCTCATCACCGATGCCTACTCGCACAAGATTGTTGGCTGGGCACTGGCTCAGACGCTGCGTGCAGCCATCACCATGGAAGCCTTGAAGATGGCGGTGGGACAGGCGCTGCACATGTGTGGCGGCACCCAACTCAAAGGGCTTGTCCATCACTCTGACCGTGGGGTGCAGTACTGTTGCGACGCATACGTACAGATGCTCAGGCAATACGGCATTACCATCTCCATGTGTCAGGACTACAAGCCTACCGACAATGCCATCGCCGAACGCCTCAACGGAATAATAAAGGTGGAAAGTGTCTACCGGCAGAAACGGCTTCCATCGTTCGAGTACGCGCAGAACCTACTCCACCGATACATCCACTTCTACAACCACTGCCGACCGCACATGAGCATCGGATACAAAACACCGGCGGAGGTACACCTGGAACGTGGAGAGCAGAAAAAGATGTGGAAAAACAAAATCTGGCAAAAAAAAGAGACGGGAAATAAAAAGAATGTCGTATCTTTGCCGGACAGAACAAACACTTCAGTAGCATGTCCGCCATGACAGAAGTGTCAACTAAAACAGCACGGATTTTTCGCTTGTGTCTATCGATTCAGTACGACAAACAAACTACCGTCTACTGAGTCAGTCTATGAGAAGAAAAAGTGTCTAGTGAAATCAGGAAAAGTCATTTCGTTGCCTTTCTCAGCATAAAGTTCAACGCCCAAAAAACAAATTCAGTGAAATTGGTGACCAAATTCAGTGAAATTGATGAGCAAATTCAGTGAATTTGGTCGGCAAAAGCATTGCGACGAAACGACAAAAACACGGCGATTACGATAGAAAAATGCACACGGAGTCAGAAAAAAGTTGCACACATCTCATAAAATAATTGCAGAAAAATTTGGTCATATCAAAACAAACACATATCTTTGCAGTATCAAAATGATATCACCTGTTTAACATTTAAAAGAATATGGAAACAAAAGAATTTGCTTTTAAGGGACTAACCATCAATGGTTTCCTGATGCTTTGCATCAACCTCATTCTCACATTTGGCGGCATCACACTGATTGTGTTGTCTATCATCAATGAGGATCTGCTGTTCATACCAGGCGGAATCATTCTCATCCTGTCACTTTTTCTATGGGGAGGCCTCATCAAGCTTGAACCAAACGAAACGCTTGTAATGGTGTTTTTCGGAAAATACAAAGGAACTTTCACGCGCACGGGCTTCTTCTGGGTGAACCCGTTCCTTGCAACCAAAAAACTCTCGCTGCGCTCAAGAAACCTCGACATCGACCCCATTAAGGTCAATGACAAGACGGGCAACCCGATTATGATTGGCGTGATGCTTGTCTGGAAAC